>Ga0208297_1000640_pt1 | contig 58511 bp, 53 predicted proteins | sample LMS_cellobiose_e_FD_187367 | JGI IMG/M metagenome (GOLD analysis project Ga0208297, IMG submission 187367) | Rumen-fistulated moose microbial communities from Alaska, USA - LMS_cellobiose_enrichment (SPAdes) (version 2) | ecosystem: Host-associated > Mammals > Digestive system > Stomach > Rumen...
GGCCATCTGTCCTGGGGAGCCGCGCCGTGACCGGCAGGCATCTTTTTTTGTCCAGAGGGAGCGCCTTGATAACGTGCATGTCTTCCGCGCGTATGACGCCGTCAGTATTGACGCCGTAGACAGAAATAACGCTGTCCCCGTACCATGTGGCCCAGGCGGGAAGTTTATCCGCTTTGGGGCACAGTTCGCCGGAAATCGTGAGGTCGCCCCCCTGCTTCGGCAGGGAGGTTGTATACCGGAACGTCACATAACGCAATGCCAATGTCTGCCTTTCGTCCGATATGCACATGTTGCGCGGCATGTGGCGTGTCGTGCGGACCGCGCAGGCGGTAAGCATGGCAATGCAGATCAAAAGCAGAACAAATCTGGTACGCTGCATGTGTTGTGTCCTCCGGCCGTTCAGGCATCGCTCCGGGGCAAAACCGGCACAAAAACTGTACGCGGGCCCGGCCTATTTTTCAACCCATCGCGAAAGGCGTTTTTCATACTCATCCGGCGCATAGCGCGGGGAGTCGTACATGCCGGCCAGCGCGCGCTGACGCGAAGCCTCGTACAGCAGCAGAGCCGCCGCCACAGAGACGTTGAAGCTCTGGATCATGCCGTACATGGGAATATAGATCTCGCCGTCCACGATGGGGGTGAGCTCTTCCGGGACGCCGCTGTGTTCGTTCCCCATGATGATGGCCGTGGGTCTGGTGAGATCATACTCGCCCATGGGGCGTGAGGCCGGCGAACAGCTGGTCGCAAGGATGGCGCAGCCTTGGGCGTGAAGGGCTTCGGCCAAGGCGTCCCGGGAGTCGTGGCGGTATGTTTCAACCCATTTCTGTGCGGAGGCGGAGCATTTGCGGCCAAGGTGAGGGAAGGCCGTATTGGTGTAATACAAGTGGATGCCGGTGACGCCGAATGCGTCGGCGCTGCGGTAAATGGCGGAAACATTATGCGGATCATGGATATTGGCAAGCACAAGCGTCAGGTCTGGCTGGCGCATGGCAAGGACGTTGGCGAGTTTTTCCCGCCGGCGGGTGGTAATCTGCCGCATGGTTTTCCTGCCTTTTGTATCGTGAGAGCAGTGGTTATCCTCTCCCGCGAGAGAATTATTCCCAGCCCTGCGGAATGGGAAGGGGTTTGCCTTCAGCGGGGCGCTGTTTTTAAAAGCGGCATGTCTTGCCGATAAAAGCTTTTGCCCTCGCCGGGAAACTCACTAATACTACCGGAAAAAGCTTCCATCAGCAAGCGACGTTTTTACAGCGGGAATGCGCGGGGGGGGGGCCGCTTTCGTTTTCCCCGCGGCGGCGGGAGAGTCAGACCAGCCGCATTATCATCGTGCCGGCCGCCACCATGAGCACGGCAACCGCGCGCGCCGGTGTAAAACGCTCATGCAGGAAAAGGACGCCGATAAGCATGCCGAAGATGACGGACGTTTCGCGCAGGGCCGCCACAAGGGCGATGGGCGCTTTGGTCATCGCCCAGATGGCGATGCCGTAGGAACCTACGTTGCACAGGCTGCCGCCGAAGACAACGGCGAGCCTGCGCCGCGCGTAGGGGATGAAGTCACGCCTGCGGCAGGTGAGCGCGTAGCCCGCAAGGGGAAGCCCTTCAAGGAAGAAAATCCAGCTGACGTAGGCGATGGCGTGGCCGCTGAAGCGTGCGCCGTATCCGTCGGCCAGGGTATATCCCATGATGATGAAGGCCGTGCCGAAGACGACGGCCAGATCGCCCGGGCGGGTGGGCTTGTCCTTGCGGATATGGAGATTGTCCCAGGTCAGCGTCAGCACGCCGGCACACAGCATCAGCACGCCACAGGCGCCCCCCGGCGAAAGCGGAGTGCCCAGCAGGCACAGGGCGATGGCCGTCAGCATCGGTGCGCAGCCGCGCATAATCGTGTATCCGAAAGACAGATCAACCCGTTTATAGGCGGCGGCGATGCTGATATTATAGAAGAGGTGGATCAGCGTGGATATAGCCAGCAGCGGCCAGGCCGCAGGCGCGGGCACCGGCAGAAAAGGCAGGGCAAGCGCGGCGATGACAGAGCTTCCGCCGGCGACCAGCGTGACTTCAAAAAGTTTGTTGCCGCCGCTTTTGACGACGCTGTTCCACAAGGCGTGCATCAGGGCGGCCCCCAGCATGATGGCGACGATTTCAGTGGACATGCGAGGCCTTTTCAGGAACCCATGGGTTGAAATACCCAAACTCAAGATCGGGTTTGGCGTGCTGGAGACGCTTGCGGAAGTTGGCAAGTCCGGCCGAAGGGCCGAATTCGATGCCTGAGAGGAAGGTGGGGTACCATTCAGGGTCAATATTCAGATTGCGCAGCTGGACAAGGTGCACGCCGCATTCCGTCACCATCTCGCAAAGGGCTTCCATTTCCTTTTCGGTATCGGTAATGCCCGGGAAATACAGCAGGTTGATGGCAACGTGAACGCCTCTGGACGAAGCCTCTTTCATGGAACGGCGCACATCATCCAGCGTGTAGCCGCGGGGACGGTAATAGCGTTCATAGACTTCCGGACGCGCGCTGTTCAGCGAGGCGCGCAGCGAACTGAGGCCGGCTTCAGCCAGCGCGATGACGGCGTCTGGGATTGAGGCGTTGGAATTGAGGTTGACGGTGCCGCGTCCGCCTTCGGCACGAAACCGGGAAACGGTTTCGATCAGCAGATCCGCCTGGGTCAGCGGCTCGCCTTCGCAGCCCTGACCGAAGGAAAAGATGGGCTTTTCCACTTCATTGCGGGCATGGTGGCGCATGACTTCAAGGATTTCGTCAGCGGTGGGGGTGAAGGTGAGGCGGCTTTGAGGCGAGGCGCAGATGCCAGAGGCTTTGTCCTGATGTGAAATGCAGCCGACGCAGGAGGCGTTGCAGACATGCGAGACGGGCAGGGGGGCTTCGTACCGGCCAAGGCAGAGATTGCGTGCGGCGGGACAGGCATAGCGCAGAACGCAGTTGTGCATGAGGTGCTGCATGAGGCGGTTGCGGGGGTAGGCCTCCGCGAGGCGGCGGGCTTTTTTCTGGATGAGGGAAGGCGGGATGTTCGTAAAAACCTGCCTGGTGTCGTCATCCACCCTGCGGGCGCACACATAGAAACGGTTATTGGCAAATCCAACGGCTCCATACGCGAAAAGAGGAAGGCGCGGCGCGTCCTTATCCGTGACATACACCGGATGCGCGGTCAGCGTGTGGCCCGGCGCGGCAAAGGCGGCAACGGCAAGCTCGTCCAGCTGTTCGGCCTGTCCGGTTTCCGGATTCAGACCCACGGCGCGGCGGCCGGGCAGGAGGAAAAATTCGCTTTCATCCGGCAGCGGCATGAGCTCTTCCGGGCGGGGAAGGCCCCATTCGTCCCCGCGGCGGGACATGAGCAGAAGGTCAGGGTGATCATAAATATTGCCGGAGGCGTCGGCATAAACCATATGGGGGACAACGCTTGAACGGGCCATGAATCAGATATCCTTGCTGGTTGACGCGCCGATTTCGCCGATACCCGGCGTAAAGTCGCATTGCGGAAGATCGATAATGATGGTCGTCCCTTCGCAGGAAGCGGATACGCGAATGGAGCCGCGGTGGTCGGAGATGATGGATTTGACGATGGCGAGGCCAAGCCCCGTGCCGCCTTTCTTGCGTGAAAAATAGGGCTCGAACAGCCTGTCGTGTTCTTCCGGCGTAAGCCCCGGACCTGTGTCGGCGACGGTAATGCGCACTGTCCTGTGCGAGGGATCGGCCTTGGCGGAAAGGTAGACAGCCATTGCCCGCGGCACAGCCGGAGGCGGCATGCTTTCAATGGCTTCGGCGGAATTGGTCATCAGGTTCATGAGCGCGCGGTGCAAGGCCGCCTTGTCCATAAGCAGCATGGGGAGAGCGTCGGCCACGCTGGCTTCCCATTGAATATGCGGATGGCTGGTGCGGAAAAGCGATACCAGCTCATCAATAATGGGCTTGAGGTGCCCAAGGCGCAGATCAACTTCCGGCAATTTGGCAAAGGCGGAAAATTCCTGCACCATTTCCTGCAGGCGTTCAGACTGGTTGACGATAAGATCCGTGCACTGAGTAAAGGCCGGATCCTGCACGCCTGAACCGAATTTCCGGGCCAGCCTCTGGGCGGACAATTTGATCGGCGTCAGCGGGTTCTTGATTTCATGGGCAATGCGCCGGGCGACTTCGCGCCAGGCGGCCATGCGCTGCATCTTTTCCAGTTCGGTAATGTCCTCGATGGCGATGATGTATGTCTGAATGCCGTTTTTGCCGCACAGCGCCACCGCGTTGACCACCAGCTTCCACGTCTGGCCAAGCATGATGAAATCAACCTGGCGCTGCCAGTGGTGCTCCGGCTGGGCCTGCAGGGTTTCCATCATGTCAAAGAACGCGGGAACGTAATCTTGCGGCAGGAAGTTCGCGGGCGTTTTCCCGTACAGGATGTCGATGGACGTGCGGAATGTCGCACAGGCTGCCTTGTTGATGGTCTGAAGGCGGCCTGCCGCGTCCAGGGTGATAATGCCCGTCGTGATGTTGTCCAGCACGGTCTCGATATAGTGCCGCCGCTCGTCCATGGCGGTGTTTTGCCGGGCGAGAAGGGCGTTGGCGCGCGTCAGGCTTTCGCGGCTGTCGCGCAGATCTTCGGCCATGAGGTTGAAAGACTGCACAAGCTGGGCCAGTTCGTCCGAGCCCATGTCCTCCAGCTGGAAGTTAAGCTCGCCCTTGGCAATACGGGTGGTCCCTTCCGCCAGGGCAAGAAGCGGCGCCGTGATTTCCTTGGACAGGCGGAAGCCGTACCAGATGGCCCCGAAGAGCGTGAACATGGCCAGTACGGCGAGAATAAGTTGAAGTGATACTTTAAGTGGCTTTTTAAGCTGCTTGAGCTGAGCGTATTCGGTGAAGCCGCGCGAAATGCGGCTGAGCGTGGCGATAAGGCCGGATCCGATGTTTTCCACCATGACGAGGTAGCCGCTTTCCCCCTTGTCCACGGGCAGCACGCCTACGACATAGTCCGCCGTTTCATCAGCCAGCGATGAAGAAACAAATTCCCGTCCTGTCGTGTATTTCCAGATGATGCTGCGGTGCACTTTTTCCCACGCCGGGGCGGTGCCGTTTTTGGAAAAGCTGTTGAGAAGCCGCCCGTCAGGTCCGGCAATGGCCACCATGCACAGCCCCGCGTTGCGCTGGACATCGCTGAGGAGCTTGCTCATTTCGCGGCTGTTCCATTTGATTCTGTGTTCGCGGATTTCCTGGTCCAGCACCTCCGCGCGTTCGCGCAGCCGTTCCACAGCCGTGGCGTAAAAGCGCTGCCCCACGTCAAGGGCCGCCTGCAGGGAGTTTTCCGTCTGCGTGGTGAACCAGTAGTCCACGCTGGTGCTGACCACACGGTTGGAGGCCAGAAATACGACAACCGTCGGAACCAGCGTCAGCATGACAAAAATAAGGACGATGCGCGAGCGGATGCGTGAACCGAACACATTGCGGCGCCGCTCGATAATCAGCTTGACGACGTTGCGGGCCACAAGAAACAGCGCCAGCAGCATCAGGATGGCATTGATGTTGAAAAGGATGATGAACATCCATGAGTCCATGCCATAGAAGGTAAGCTGGAGCCATGAGCAGGCCACCACAAACACGGCGATGCCGATGGCAGCACGGATTTCATAGGTCCGCTTGAGACGTTCCTTGGCGTCTATACCGCCTATCTGGATAACGTTGCTTTCTTCCTGCATGGGGACCTTGCTGTCGGCGTCAGAAACTGACGGTCTGGGTAAACGACAGAGGGGGCACCACTTCCCAGGACGTCAGGAAGAGGATGCGTTTCAGCCATGGCGGAATAGCCGTGTGGCGGAGGTTGAACGTCAGAATGATATCGTATGTGGTCTTGCCGGCCAGCTCTTCGTCCATGAGCACTTCAAGAGGCGTGGCGTCCCAGGCGGCAAGAAAAAGCTTTTCCAGTGATTTAAACTGGCGCCGGTCTTCTCCGCGCGTAAGAATGTATTCGCGGATCAGCGGATCATAGCGGATAAGGAAAGCGTCCTCTTTTTCGCCCAGTGTGGCATTGAACATCCATGACCTGTGGCGGGTCACCTCGACAGAGGTGCTCAGCCGCAGTTCCGCGCCTTCCCTCAGCTTTTCGATGACTTCCGCGGGCTTGTCCAGCCTGAGCGGCGCATGGATGAGAAGGCGTTTGCCATGCGCCTCCAGCGAGAAACCGGCCAGCTCCAAGGACCCTTCGTCTGCGTACGCGTGTGGAGAGAGCCCCAGTATCAGGGCAAGAACGATACAACAGACAAAAGCGGCGAAACCGGCAGCGGCAGATCCGGCCATACCGGAACCGGCCGGTATACGGTTTTGACGGTTCAGCACGAACACCCGCAGCCTCCGCCGCCGCACGGCCCTCGGTTCAGTTTGGGAGCCTGCGGACGAACCGGGCCGATTTTGAAGGGTGCGGGATTGGTTTTAAGGGAGGGGGCTGACAGCCTGCGAACGGTTTCCGCGTGTCCGCAGTGCGGGCATGGCGGGCATGAGCCGGTGGTGATTTCTTCAAAGTCGAACCCGCATGCAGGGCAGGTAAAATCGAACATGGGCATGGGAAGAGGCTCCTTTTCGCTGTTCGCGGCAGGTGGCGGACTGTGTATTAGGGCGCTAACGGGTTCTTTCGCGGTATGTGGCGGACTGTTCCGGTTTTTCGGCCACGCTGACAGAACACAATCGTACTCCTTCCGGCATGCGCGGCGCCAGCTGGCGCCAGATGTAGCGCGCCAGATTTTCGGAGGAAGGATTGATGACGTCAAAAGGCGGCGTGCTGTTCAGATCGCTGTGATCCAGACCCGAAACCGCCTCTTTGAGCAGTGCCTTCAGGACGCTGAAATCTGCCAGAAGCTCCGTATCCGGGGTCAGCGTCTCTCCTTCAACTTCCATGGCTACGCCGTAATTGTGCCCATGCATGCGTTCGCACTTGCCTTTATAATGGCGCAGGGCATGTGCCGCAGAAAACGTCGTCCGGACAGTCAGCGTCCACACCGGACGGGAAGAACCCATTTCGGTCACAACAAACTCCTTATACGAATCAGGAAAGGTTACTCCAAAGTCCTCTCTAATTCAAGAGCGGGAAAAAAAGCTCCTTTGGGAATGTCCGGCGGCAGGCCGGCTGATTGCCGCGGGGCAGGGAGTCCGGAATCGCGAGGGGAACCCGTTGAAAAAAGAAGAGGCTTGGGGAGGAAAAGGCAAAAGGGCAAAAAACGGAAAAAAGGAAGAGCAGGCAGAAAAGCAGGGAGAAAAGTGTGTGAGGACGCTGCGGAGGCGAGGAAGGCGCTGGCTGGAATGCTTTTGTGAAAAAACTTCCCCGGGCTGTTCTTTCTTCCAGAATTTCCGCCACCTTATCCGGTGGATGGAAGAGAACAGACGCCAGGGAAGGGAAAGAAGCCTGCGTTCAGCTATGCGTGCCTGCCGGAGCCTTTCTGCCGTTTCAGTTTCGCAGGGCGTTCACGGCATTTTCAAACAGGGCGATGCCCAGCGGGGATGTCTGGCCGCGTGTCCAGTTCGGATGATTGGTGGGATGGTTGAACGCTTCCGGATGCGGCATCAGCCCCAGCACATGGCCGGTGGGGTCGGTAAGTCCGGCGATGCCCAAAGGAGAACCGTTGGGGTTGGCGGGGTAATTTTGCGTTGGTTCATGGGTGGAGGGATCGGCGTACTGGAGGGCGATAAGATTTCTGGCGACAATGGCGTCGAGCACAGCCTGATCGCGCGCGACCAGCTTGCCTTCGCCATGCCGTACAGGCATGTCCAGAGGAGAGGAAATCCCTTTTGTAAACACGCACGGGCTTGCCGGATTGGCCCGAAGCTCCACCCAGCGGTCCTCAAAACGGGCCGAATCGTTGTTGCCAAGGGTCACCTGACGTTCAAACACCGGACCGGCTGGAGTGGATTTCAGCCCCGGAAGGATGCCAAGTTTCACCAGAAGCTGGAAACCGTTGCAAATACCAAGCAGCAACCCCCCGTCCCTGATGAACGTTTCCAGGCGGCGCAAAAGCGGCGTGCCAGTGGCGTCGTCAAGATACAGCCAGCGTTTGGCCCCGGCCTGACCCGCACCCAGGTCGTCGCCGTCAAGAAAGCCTCCGGGAAACACAAGGAAATTATAGTCGGAAAGTTTGACGTCTCCGGCCACAAGGTCGGCGAAGTGGACGATATCGGCCTTGTCTGCCCCGGCCAGACGGGCAGCATGGGCGGTTTCTTTGTGCGAATTGGTGCCGTAACCGGTAAGGACCAGAACATTGACCTTGGGCATGAAGTCGCTCTCCCAGAAAAAACAAGTCTCTTCCGGCACAAAGCGCGAAATCGCGCTTTGTGCCATGAGCGGAAAGGGTATTTATATTATGCGTCATGCCTGTCGCAGTCAATGCCGCTTTGAAGGTCTTCGGGGCTATATTTTTTTTGTCAGAGGGTGTATGTTTTTCCGGATTTATTCCTTTGGCAGGCTGGATCGGCGTCCTGCGCCGTTTTTTGGAGCAAACTGTGTCAACAACGGGGCATGTATGAAAACCAAATATATCTTTATTACGGGCGGGGTGCTTTCATCTCTGGGGAAAGGTCTTTCCGCGGCCTGTCTCGGCGCATTGCTGAAGGCCCGCGGGCTTTCTGTGACCCAGCAGAAACTCGATCCTTATCTGAACGTTGACCCCGGGACCATGAGCCCCTTCCAGCACGGCGAAGTGTATGTGACCGACGACGGCGCCGAAACCGACCTTGATCTTGGACATTACGAACGTTTTCTTGGCATGGCGCTGTCCAGAAGGAACAGCACGACAGCCGGCGCCATCTACAACAATGTGCTGACCAAGGAGCGCCACGGCGATTATCTGGGCGGCACTGTTCAGGTGATTCCGCATATCACAGACGAGATCAAGCGCTTTATCCTGAACCTGGCTGAGGATACTCCTGATACTCCCGCGCCCGACGTGGTTATTGTGGAAATCGGCGGTACGGTCGGCGACATTGAGGGACAGCCCTTCCTTGAAGCCATCCGCCAGCTGCGCACGGACATCGGGAGGGACAACTGCCTGTATATTCATCTGACCCTTGTCCCCTATATCCGCGCCGCAGACGAATACAAGAGCAAGCCCACCCAGCACAGCGTCAAGGAACTGCGCTCCATCGGCATCCAGCCTGACATTATTCTCTGCCGGTGTGAAAAGCCCGTGCCCCTTTCCCTGAAGGAAAAAATCGCGCTGTTCTGCAACGTGGACAAGGACGCCGTGTTTTCGGCCGTAGACGTATCCAATCTGTACGAGCTGCCGCTCAAGCTGTATGAGGAGGGACTGGATCAAAAAGTCGCCATCATGCTGCGCCTGCCGGCCCGCAATCCCAATCTGGCGGTCTGGAAGAATATCGTTGACACCGTGAACCATCCTTCCAGCGCGGTTGACATTGCCATCGTCGGGAAATATGTCGATCTGAAAGAAGCGTACAAGAGCCTGCATGAGGCGCTGATGCACGGCGGCATTGCCAATCACGCCAAGGTCAACCTGATCTACGTTAATTCGTCGGAGCTGACTCCTGACACGATTGTGGAAAGGCTGGGTACTGTTGACGGCATCCTGGTGCCCGGCGGTTTTGGCGACCGCGGCGTCGAAGGCAAGATCCTGGCCATTCGCTACGCCCGCGAAAAAAGAATACCCTTCTTCGGCATTTGCCTTGGCATGCACTGCGCTGTCATCGAATTCGCGCGCAATGTGGCCGGAATTGCCGACGCCACTTCCGAAGAATTCAACCCCCTGGCGAAAAATAAGGTCATCTATCTGATGAACGAATGGTTTGACGTGCGCAAAAACGCGGTCCAGAAACGTGACCTTTCGTCTGATAAAGGGGGGACCATGCGTCTGGGCGCGTATCCCTGCGAGCTTGAGGTGAGCTCCCGCGCCTTTGCCGCATACGGGTCGGCCTCCATTTCCGAACGTCACCGCCACCGTTATGAGTTTAACAATGCGTATCTTGAACAACTGAAGGAAAAGGGGATGCGCTTCTCCGGCATGTCTCCTGACGGCGAACTGGTAGAAATCATCGAGCTGCCGGAGCATCCGTGGTTCCTCGGCTGCCAGTTCCATCCCGAGTTCAAGTCAAACCCCATGCGCCCGCATCCGCTGTTCCGCGATTTTATCGGCGCGGCCTGCATCTGTCACAAAAAGCGGAACAGCCGGACAACGGAAGACTAGTCACGCCGGCGTGGCCGGGCGCAATCGGTTCCAGAGCCGGCAAGGATGGTGCCGGCAGACGAAAGGCCGGCGGAAGCGCCGGACCATGGACGGGAGTGATTGCTGACAGGCTGCGCGGGCAGATGGGTTCTTCATGCAGGAAGGTGGATTGATGGCTGATATGCTGTACAACCGGCTCAAGAGCGGTCATTTCGTGTTGGCCGGTCCTTGCGTGCTGGAAAGTTTTGATCTGGCCCTTGCCACGGCGGAGGCTGTGGCCGAGGCGGCGGACAAGGCGGGACTGCCAGCAGTTTTCAAAAGCTCGTGGGATAAGGCCAACAGAAGTTCCGGAAAAAGTTTCCGGGGGCCGGGGCTTGAGCTTGGCTGTCAGTGGCTGGCCCGCATCCGCGAGAAGACAGGCCTGCCCGTGATCACAGATATCCATCTTCCTGACGAGGCCGCCCCTGTCGGAGAGGTCGCCGATATCCTTCAGATCCCCGCTTTTTTGTGCCGGCAGACGGATCTGCTGTCGGCGGCAGCGAAGACAGGCCGCATCGTCAATGTGAAAAAAGGGCAGTTTCTTGCTCCGTGGGACATGAAAGGCGTGCGCGACAAGCTGTTGGCTGCGGGCAACGCGAATCTCCTTTTTACGGAGCGCGGCACTTCGTTTGGATATAACAATCTGGTGGTCGATTTCCGCTCGATTGGCATCATGCGCGAACTGGGTTACCCTGTGGTGTTTGACGCCACGCATTCGGTACAGCTTCCGGGCGGTCTTGGAGAACGTTCCGGCGGCGATCGCCGCCATGTGCCCGCGCTGGCCCGCGCCGCCGCCGCCGCAGGAGCGGACGGTATTTTTCTGGAATGCCATCCCGATCCGGACAATGCCCTGTGCGATGGCCCCAACAGCTGGCCGGTCCAGCGGCTTGCCGGGCTTTTGAAAGAACTTGTCAGCATTTGGAGTGTGCCCCATGTCTGCTGAATCCAGACTTAAAACTGTAGAAGAACTGGCCCGCGGTGTGCGGCTGCTGACGCTGGACGTGGACGGCGTGCTGACTGACGGGGGATTATATTTCAACGATTCCGGCCTGTTCATGAAACGTTTTGATGTGCATGACGGCATCGGGCTGCGCTTCTTCAGGGAAGCGGGATTCGAGGTCGCTGTTATTTCGGGAATGGATGTGCCCTGTGTGGAGCGCCGGCTTGAAGCGCTTGGCATTACCCTGTATTGTGGGGGCAGTGACAACAAGGTGACCAAGCTTGAAAGCATCCGCCGGGCGGTCGGGGTTGAATGGGAAGAAATCGCCTATATGGGCGACGACTGGGTGGATCTCGCTCCCATGTCCCGCGTCGGCCTGCCCATCGCCGTAGCCAACGCCCTGCCTGAGGTGCGCAAAGCCGCCAGAATGATAACCTCCTTGTCTGGCGGGCATGGCGCCGTCCGCGAAGTGACGGATTTCCTGCTGGCCTGCAAAGGCCTGAAAGATGAAATAGTTGAAAACTGGAGGCGCCTTGTCTGAGCGTCAGCGTTGGATGTCGAAAAAAGTCTGCCTTGCCGGTTTCTTTTGCCTGCTGGCTGGACTTGCTTTCTTTTTCGCGTGGCGGCAGCCGTCATCCGGCCCGACGCCAGGGACCGTTGACGCGAAGGCCGCGGCGAAGCCTTCGGCTGCTTTGTCTTCAACTGAAAAAGATGGGAAAGATCTCAGCCGGCTCTTCATTGAAGGAATGCAGCTTTTTAACGGAGATCAGGGCAAGGAATTATGGCGGCTGAAGGCGAGCTGGGGAAATATCGTCAGAAACGGCGAGGAAATTGAACTGGAATCTCCGGACGTGCGCTATACCCTGGGAGATCCCGAGCTTGAGGATTATCTGTACGTGCAGGCGCGGAAGGGAAAGATTACAGACAAGCAGCAGGTCGTCGAAATGTGGGGGGATGTTGTCGTCCGGCATGGCGAAGAAACCGTCACCGGTCCTCTTTTGACCTATGATTCGAGGACGCGGGAAATGCGTTTTCCCAAAGGTGCGGTAATCGACGGCCCCACGGCAGACCTGCACACGCCGTTTTTGCGCTGGAAAATGGATGACAATCTTATGCAGGCCGAGCAGGGCGTGGACGCCACGCTCAAGGCCCGGCCTCTCAGCGGGGATGTATCCGGGAAACCGGATGAACTGCCGGCCAGATGAGCAATGAGGAAATGCTTATGCAGATTTCTTTCATATCGCGGATGCGCGTGAGGATGCCGCGTGTCGCCATGCCCGTAATTCACGGAAGAAAAAGCGCGGCGCCTGCGCGTACGACTGAAACGGCCGGAAACGGGGAAACGAGGCTGTTTTTTGCAAAGGGCGTTAAAACGCTTCTCGCGGCCGCGGGCATGGCGGCTCTGATGACGGCGTTTGCGATTTCCCCCGTTTCGACGCCTTCAGCTTTCGCTGCGCCCGCCAAGGCCTCGCCGGTTAAGGGCGTAAACGGCGGGGGCATTCTCCGCCCCGATACGTCGGTGCCCACAAAGATTCAGTCCGAACGCATGACCTATGATGCGAACAAGCGGACTGTTGTGTTCAGCGGCTCTGTGCATGTGGCACGTCCGGATCTGGAAATGTGGTCGGATGACCTGACCATTTATTTGAAACCGGAAAAACCAAAGGAAGAAGGAAAACCCGGAAGCGCTCCTGCTGGCATGGGCGCCGGAGAGGTAGAGCGGCTGGTTTCTTCTGGACACGTCCGGATGAAGGCGGACACGCGCACAGGCACGTGCGAGCGCGCCGAATACGATGTGGATAAGGGAATTCTGGTCATGACCGGCGACCCTTTCCTGAAGGATGGAGAAAACACGATTACCGGCGAGGTGATCCGGTATTACAGCAACGAACAGCGCAGCGAAGTGACCAGCGGCAGCAAACGCCGGGTCGAAGCGGTTTTTACCGGGCCCGCGCCGAGTAAACCCGATAAGAGGAAACGCTGATGGCGGTTCTTCAAGGTATTGAACTGTGCAAAAGGTACGGCCAGCGCGAGGTGGTGCGCGGCGTGTCCCTGCAGGTCGAGCAGGGGGAAATCGTTGGCCTGCTTGGCCCTAACGGGGCAGGCAAGACAACGTCTTTTTACATGCTCACCGGCATTATCAAGCCTTCTTCCGGGCAGGTGCTGCTGGAAGGGCGCGACATTGGCGCGTGGCCCCTGCACGAGCGCGCGCGGGTGGGGATTTCATACCTGCCGCAGGAAAGTTCGGTTTTCAAGCGTCTGACCGTGCATGAAAATCTGCAGATTATCATGGAACACGTGGGCTTTTCCGCTAAAGAACAGCGGGAGCGGATAGCCCGTCTGCTGGAAGAATTCGGGCTGACCCGCCTGGAAAAGTCGCACGCCATGCATCTTTCAGGCGGCGAACGGCGGCGGCTGGAGATTGCCCGCGCGCTCATCCGCGATCCCATGTTTATCCTGCTTGATGAGCCGTTCGCCGGCATTGACCCTCTGGCTGTCGGCGACATCCAGACTTTGGTGCGGGACCTTCGCACACGCGGGATCGGAGTGCTTATTTCCGATCATAACGTCAGGGAAACGCTTACTATCTGCGACAGGGCGTACCTTATGTATCAAGGTTCGGTTATCCTGTCGGGTACACCGGATGAAATTGTTCATGACAAACAGGCCCGGAACGTCTATCTGGGTGAAAGCTTTTCCCTGTAACGTGCAGCAGGCCGCTGAAAAAAGACGCTTTCCGGATCATCCCGGAAAGCGTCCTTTTGTTACGCGTATGAGCGCGTACAGCGCTTTGTGCCAAGATGCCGGCTACGCTTTTTTCTCTTCAGTGACCGCCGCTTCCGGCGCGTTCTTGCGGACGCTTGCGATGCCGTTCATGCACGCGGGCTTGCTTTCATAATCTTCAGACGTCGCGATGATTTCGCCATTTTTCGCTTTCAGGCGGAAACGGTATTTGCCGGCTTTGTCTGCGTAAACCTCGAATTTGGGATGGGTGGCTTTTGCGAAGCCTTCCTCAGTCTGATCTTCCAGATTGGCGACGGCGGCGTTCTTGCGGACGCTTTCAATACCCTTACGGCACGCGGCCGCCGTGGTATACACTTCCGAGGATGCAATAACTTCACCATTGTTGGCTTTCAGATCAAACTTAATGCCGGATTTGGTTTCCTTAACGACAAACTTGCCCATGGTTTCCTCCTGAAATGAATAGGATGAAGGGGGTTAAACGCGTTGGAAGGACGGTACGCTTTTTGGCGGGGAAAATCCACAGAAAAGCAACGCGGTATGTGGAGAATATGAAAAAATATCCGGCCTGTTTCAACAGGGGATGCGCGGGCCCGGAGAAGGGGAGGACGCTCTCCTGCGAAGATGTGTAATTACGGCATATTGCAAGAAAGCCTTGACGCCCGCCAGCTTTTTTTATAGTCATGTTCCCTGCGCGCTCGTAGCTCAGTCGGATAGAGCAGGAGCCTTCTAAGCTCTTGGTCGAGGGTTCGATTCCTTCCGGGCGCGCCAATGTTTTTCCCCTGCGTGAAAAACGCGGGGGTATTTTTTTGTAAGATCAACTTGTTCCATTTTTACTGATGAACAGTGTTTCGGGGCTCAAGGAAGCCGTCGCGCTCTGAAAGGAAAAACGGGTGCGGGGCATGGGGGGGATGAGGCCAGGGCAGTTCGGGCATCCCTCAAAAAAGCCCTCCGGCTCGGCGCGCGGAGGGCTGAAAGTGGTGGACCCACAAGGACTCGAACCTTGGACGGACCGGTTATGAGCCGGGGGCTCTACCAACTGAGCTATGGGTCCTGCGGTTGCGGGGTGTATGTAGCCTGCCAAGGGGGAAAATGTCAATCCGGACTCTGGACAGGGCTGGGAAATTGCGTCAAAGTGAAGCAAATTTGCGATAGCGAGGGGATATATGGCTGAATCTTCTGTGACATGGCATTTTCGCAGACTCGGAGGAATGGAACAGGCCACTTTGGCGACTGCAGATGAATTGAACCATCTGGAGGAGCTTGATCCCAAACTGTGGGCGGCCTTAAGCTGCCCGGCTTCTGGCCTTGAATTTGACGCGCGCACGTCAGCGCTGCTTGACAGTGACCATGACGGGCGGATCCGTATGCCGGAAATTGTGGCCGCCGTTTCATGGGCGTGCCAGCGGCTCAAAGATCCTGCGCTGCTGGCGGAATGTCCCGAAACGCTTCCCGTTGACGCCATTAACGAAGAGAACGAACCCGGCAGAAGAATCGCGGCTGCGGCCCGGGCCATCCTCGAAGGGGAGGGCACTGACGCGCTGAGCCGGGAGATCGTGGAAAAAGCCATAGGACAGGCTGCCGGCATGCCCCTGAATGGCGACGGGATCATTCCGCTTTACGATGGACTGGATGACGGGCTCAGGCAGTTTATTGAACTTGCCTTTGCCGTGGTCGGCAGCGTGCCTGACACGAGCGGCGCTCCCGGGCTGAATCTCGAACTGTCCGAGGCGTTTGTCCGCACGCTGAAGGAATGGCAGGCATGGCGTGCCGCTGTGGCCGCCGCGCCGCATCCTGCCGGCGCGGATACCCAGGAGGCTTGGGCGTTGCTGGAAAAGATCCGGGGCAAGGTGAATGAATATTTCATGCGCTGCCAGCTCGCCTCGTTCGCTCCGGAAGCGGCGGATGCGCTGAATGACGGGGACCGTCTGCTTGAGGCGGTAAAGCAGGGAACGCTTGCGCCGGATCTTATTGCCGCGCTTCCCCTTGCCCAGGTGGCACCGGATGGCGACCTGAATCTCGTGGCAGGCGCGAACCCTCTCTGGCGTCAGGATCTGCGGCGCTTCGCTGAACTGACGCGCGACGTGGCCGGCGGCGGCGATATTCTGTCGCCGGAGCGGTGGAAGAGCATCCAGGAAGCCTTCGCGCCGTATGGCGCGGCGTTGGCTGCCCGGCCCGCCCCTGTCGCCGTCGCGGGCGTGGAAACGCCGGCCGGGGCCGCTTCTGCGCTGGACGCCCTGGGCGATGACGGCGTTGCCGCGCTCCTGGCTGGTGACGCGGTGACGCGTTTTGCCGCGCTGGTGGAAGAGGATTTTGCGACTCCGGCTGCCGGGCGCGATCTCGTGGAAGTGGAAAAGCTGGTGCTCTATACCCGCTATCTGCACAGGCTGCTGATGAATTTCGTATCATTCCAGGAATTTTACAGCATGCAGGGGACGGCGGTATTTCAGACAGGCACCTTGTATATCGACGGGCGAAGCTGCCGGCTGTGCCTGCCGGTATCAGACGTCGCCAAGCATGCGTCATTGGCGGATTTGAGCCAGCTTTGCCTGGTCTATTGCACATGCCAGCGGTTGCGTTCCGGCGGTGACGCACCGTCTTCCATGAATATTGTGGCGGCTGTGACTTCGGGCGACGACGCACTGATCAAGGAAGGACGCAACGGGGTTTTTGTCGATAATGCCGGAGAAGACTGGGATGCCACAGTAGTCAAGGTCGTGCGCAATCCCATCAGCCTGCGTGAAGCCATGTGGGCGCCGTACCGGCGCATCAGCGCACTTATCGGTGAGCAGCTTGCCAAATTCGCCGCCAACAAGAGCACGGCCGTTGTCACCGGAGCGGGGCAGAAAATAGGCGCTTCCGCTGCCTCCATCGGGGCTGGCACCGCGCCGTCTACTCCCTTTGACATCGGCAAAAGCGTCGGCATCTTTGCCGCTGTCGGCATCGCTCTGGGCGCTCTCGGCACAGCCATAGGCAGTATTGCCAGCGCGCTTCTGGAACTGCGCTGGTGGCAGTTCCCCATCCTGCTGGCGGGCATCTTTATCATTATCTCCGGACCTTCAATGTTTCTCGCCTGGCTGAAGCTGCGCCGCCGCACGCTCGGACCTCTGCTTGAAGCTTCGGGATGGGCTGTCAATTCCCAGCTGCCGATCAACCTGAAGCTGGGCAGCATCCTGACCATGCGGGCTGAACTGCCGGAAAACGTCACCAGCCGCGCGCAGGATCCTTTCCGTGACGAACAGTCGCACCTTATGCGCAATTTGCTGATCATCCTGATCGCTGGCATAGCCTTGGGAATCTGGTTATGGCAGAGCGGCCGCCTGGCCGGAATCGCGGGATGGTTTTCGAAGCTCATGTGAGCAGGCTTTCAGGGCGCGTGACGCGCGGCCTGTGAACAAGAAAAAGACGGCAGAGAGTTAAGCTGCCGTCTTTTTCTTTTTTGGGCAAAGCGTTGCAGGAAGTGATGGAGAAGAAGATGTCGAATTGAATCCCGTCTGAAGGATCAACACAATTCCAGCAGGAATTGAGCGATCAGGTCCGGATGCAGAATATGGGCATTGTGCGCGGATTCAATAGGAATCATGCGCCAGCCGGGCGTTTTTTCGGCGCGCTGGCGGGAAAGAACCAGAGCGGAAATTCTGGTCTGCGAGCAGGCGACATAGGTTGTGGGAAAACCATTGCCCGGGGCATGCAAAAGGCAGGCGTGGTCTTTGTAGGTTTGAACCGGATGCGGCGTCATCATGCGCTGAAACCAGTCCTGCACTTCCTGATTTTGGAAACGGCCTGACGGAATCCGCGGCACAGGAATGGCGAGACTGCCCTGCCGCAGGGTGCCCTTGAAGAAGCGCCTGGCGTCTTCCTGCGTCATCATGCCGGCGCCGGATTCGCCTGACAGGGGAAGTAATCCATCAATATAAAGGACGTGGCGCACGGCATCGCGCGGCAGGCGATCCAGCGCGCAGATGATGGGAAAACCCGCGTAGCTGTGGCCGACCAGAATGACGTCTTTCAGTTCTCTGTAGCGGAAGGTGTTAACGATATCCATGACATGGTCTTCCAGAGAAAGCGCGGACGAAAGCAGATGGGCGCGTTCTCCAAGTCCGGAAAAACTGGGAGCAATGACGCGATGACCGACAGCGCGCAGCCGTTGGGCCACAAAATCCCAACACCAGCCGCCGCACCATGTTCCAGCGAGCATGAGGAAAGTAGCCTGTTTTGATGGTGACATTGTTTTCTCCTGGGAAGGTGGGGTACATCAGGAGGGACGGTTTTGGCAAGTCTGGCGGACAGCTAAGGGGGGTGTAAAATGATTACAAAAATGTTATCAGCTTTACCTGTCGTACTTTATCCATACGTAAATTGCTGTATCCAGGTTTTTATCGGAAAAGAAAAAATGGATTGAATGGATAAAACATCTTGCTAATATTGATAAATTCATGTATCTTCTTGGTTCAACAAAAATGTCTAACTTTATTGTGGAGATGATAAAAATGTATAAAACTATTTTGAGCGCATTTTTCGGGCTGGGGCTGATTTTTGGTGGTGGCGTTTCGGACGCCGCGGCCGCCAAAACGACCTTTATCACTATCGGCACCGGGGGAATCACCGGAGTGTATTACCCCACCGGCGGCGCTATCGCCAAAATCGTCAACGCCGGTCAGGAACAGCACGGGATCAAGGCTACTGCCGAAGCGACCGGAGCCTCTGTTTTCAATATTAACGCAGTCATGAAGGGCGACCTTGAATTTGGTATCGCGCAGGCTGATCGCCAGTATCAGGCGTACAAAGGAGAGTCCGAATGGGCCGGCAAACCTCAGACGAAGCTGCGCGCCGTCTTCGCTCTCGCACCTGAAATGGTGACTTTTGTCGTCGCCGAGGATTCCGGCATCAAAACCCTTGCGGATATCAAAGGCAAGACCGTCAATATTGGCAACCCCGGTTCTGGCAACAGGCAGAACGCCATTGACGTTATTGAAGCTGCCGGACTCAATGTCGAGCGCGACTTCAGGGCTGAAGGCATCAAAGCCGCTGACGCTCCGCGGATGATGCAGGATGGGCGTATCGACGGTTTCTTCTATACCGTCGGGCATCCCAACGGAAACATCAAGGAAGCCACCGCCGGCATGCGCAAGGCCCGTATTGTTGCCATCCCGGACATCGCTCCCCTGAGCAAGAAGTTCCCCTACTATTCGCTGTCCTATATTGACATGAAGAATTACCCTGAAGCCACCAACGCTCAGGACGGCAAGATTCCCACCATCAGCATGCTGGCGACTTTTGTGACCTCCGCCGATGTTCCCGAGGAAGTCGTATACACGGTCACTAAAGCTGTGTTTGAAAATCTTGAAGAGTTCAAGTCGCTGCATCCCGCTCTGGCTTCTCTGACCAAGCAAACCATGCTGGAAGGCCTGTCCGCCCCGCTGCACCCGGGCGCGGAGAAGTACTATAAGGAAGTCGGACTGATTAAGTAGAGGATACTGCCCAGAGATCCATACTGCCGCCGGGAGCGTTTTTCCAGAGAAAGCGTTCCCGGCGACGCGTTCCAGAATCGGAAAAAGGAAAGATTCACGCCGGTGGAGCAGAGCCTCGCCTTTTTGATTCTCAAGGATGACTATGAATTGAACGAGTTTTCGTTCGGACGCCCGTTGGGGGAAACATGACACAAAAAAATAAAACCGGTGCTCTGAAGCCTGATCAATACAAAGAAAAACTTGTCGAGGCCGAACACGGTCTGCGCGGCGATGCCAAGGGGGTTACTCACGCGCTGACGCTGGTTATCGCGCTGTGCTGGTCGTTGTTTCAGCTGGCTTCGGCAAGCGTCCTTCTGCTCAATACCGTTTATGTGCGCGCTATCCACCTGGCTTTTGCCATTTCGCTTGTTTTTCTGAATATTCCCATGCTCAAGATGGGCCGTTCAAGCCGCTGGGATCTGCGCATCCTCCTGGCGATGAACCGTGTGACTATCATCGATTATATTTTTGCCATACTTGCCTCGTTCTCCGCGCTGTATCTTGTGGTGGATTATCTGGGCATCTCGGCGCGCTCTGGGCTGCCCACCGTCCGTGACATCCTGTTTGGGGGCATGCTCGTTGTGCTGTTGCTGGAGGCCACGCGCCGCGTGCTTGGACCGGCGCTTCCCTGCATCGCTTCACTTTTTATTCTTTATGTTTTCACAGGGCCGCATCTGCCTGACTTTCTCGCCTTCAAGGGAGCCTCACTGTCGCGCTTTATCGCGCAGATGACGATGGATACTGAGGGAATTTATGGTGTGCCGCTCCATGTTTCCGCAACGGTGGTCTTTCTGTTCGTCCTGTTCGGGACCATGCTTGACCGCGCGGGCGGCGGCAATTTTTTTATTCAGCTGGCATTGTCGGGGCTGGGACGTTTCAAGGGCGGAGCGGCCAAGGCCGCCGTTCTGGGCAGCGCGCTCACCGGCGTTGTGTCCGGATCCAGCATCGCCAACGTCGTGACCACCGGGACCTTTACTATCCCGCTGATGAAGAAAATGGGGTACCCCGGCACCAAGGCCGCCGCCGTTGAAGTCGCCGCTTCCATCAACGGCCAGCTGGCCCCTCCCGTTATGGGGGCAGCTGCCTTTATCATTGCGGAATATGTGAATATTCCTTATATCGAAGTCGCCAAGGCCGCGGCCGTTCCGGCTTTTGCGGCGTATGCGGCGCTGTTGTGGATCACGCATGTGGAAGCCAGCAAGCTTGGCTTGCGCGGGCTGTCAAAAGCTGAACTGCCTCCTTTCCGCAAAACGCTGCATGAAGGGATGCATTTCCTTATCCCCATCTGCATGTTGTTGTATGAACTGGTTATTCTCCAGCATTCGGCGGAGCTTTCCGTGTTCCGCGCCATCATGGTGCTTACCGTCATCATGCTGGCGCAGCCGGTTATCGTGGCGCATCTCAGGCGGCAGAGCCGTTGGCAGGCATTCAAGGAAGGCGTAAAGCAGCTCTTGCTGTCACTGGCCGCGGGAGCCACAAACATGGCTGGTGTCGCCATGGCCACCGCCTCAGCCGGCATCATTGTCGGGTGCGTATCCCTGGGACTTGGGCAGCAGATCACATCCTTTGTTGAAATCCTGTCCATGGGCAACGTCATGCTCCTTCTGCTCATTACCGCCATGGCCAGCTTACTGCTGGGCATGGGGTTGCCGACCACGGCAAACTACATCATCATGGCTTCGCTTACTGCGCCTATTCTGGTACGGCTTGCCGGCAGCATGGAAGTGCACAATATGCCGGTGATGGTGCCGCTGATAGCCGCTCACCTGTACTGCCTCTATTTCGGCATTATGGCTGACGCCACACCGCCTGTGGGGCTTGCCGCCTATGCGGGAGCGGCCATCGCTGAAGCTCCGCCCATTGCCACCGGCGTGCAGGGATTTTTCTACGATATTCCCACAGCCATTTTGCCGCTGATGTTCATTTTTAATCACGACATCATTCTTTGGAATGTGACCAGCATTCCGCTGGGACTGTTCATTTTCGCCATGACATGCATTGGCGCCATCGCCTTTGCCTCGCTGACGCAGCGGTGGTTCCTGACGTACAACACGGCGTTTGAGGCGCTGCTGCTGGCCTTTGTCACGCTGATCATGCTCAATCCCTTCAGCATTACCGGATTTTTCCTGCCGTTTTCCATGCGGTATGTGGGATACGGTATCGGCTTGGGCACGTTGATCCTGATAGGGCTCATGCAGAAACGGCGTATTGCTCTTCAGGAGGTGCGCGCATGAATGGGCACTCTTCAGCACAAAGGCGGGCGCGGGCGCTGGGAGAATTATTCAGGCGTCATCCTTCCAGCCACAAGCCCATCCAGCCGGATCGCGAGCTGATTTGCGCTGCCTGCGGCGCGGTATTCCCTGAATATCTGGCGCGCTGCCCCGAATGCGGAAGCGAAGAATGGAAGGGACTCGTGGAAGTCAATCCGTATACCCGCCTGCCCATGGAGCAGTTTCTGAAATTTTGCGGCCACGGGCTGTGGATATTTGGCACGCTGGGCTGCCTGATGCTGTTCTGGCAGACTGGCGGCGAGAACAGTGAGATGGATGAAGTCTACATCTTTCTCGGTATCATTCTGCTTTTGAGCGGCGTGCTGTTTTCTGCGGCCTATTTCGGGCTGAGCGAGCTTCTGCGGCGTCTGCTGCGCGTGCAGCGCCGGCTGCGCGCCTTCCATGAAGCCTACAGGGAAAAACATAACGGCCGCTGGAAGAAAACACGGCGCAGCCTGTAAGCTGCCGAAGCGCCGCCGTCCGCACAACTCCGCCGTTTCGCGCGGCTCTGGCGCGGGCTTTCGCATCTTGGGGGTCCGTGGTACATTGCGGATCGGAGGGCTGAAGATGACGCATGACTTTCCGGATTACTGGTGGGATGTCCGAGTCCGCTATGGAGAGGCCGGTCCTGACGGGCTGGCAAAAATATCGGCCGTGGCGGACTGGTTTCAGGAAGCGGCGGGATTGAACGCGGATGAGCTGGGCTTTGGCGACGAGGCGCTTTTCGCGCAGGGAATCACCTGGATTTTGACGCGCATGATTTTGCGCATCAAGCGAAAGCCGGCGGCAGGCGAACAGGTGCGGGTGCACACCTGGCCGGCAAAGGTCGAGCATCTTGCGCACCGTGGCTATGAGCTTGTGGATGAGCAGGGCGATATCATTGTTCGCGCCACTGGCGCATGGACTGTGATGGATCTCCAGACACGGCACATTGTTTCTCTGCCGGAGGACCTGCAGAAGGCATATCCGCTGCTGACGCTCGAGCGTATCCCTTTTTCCTGCCGTGTGGTGCCGCGGCTGCGCGAAGCGTCCAGCCAGGTTTCCATACAGGTTCGCCGCGATGATTTGGATATGAACGGGCATGTGAACAATGCCCGCTATCTTGGCTGGCTGCTGGAGCCGCTGCCGGCGGAAGCAACCCCCACCGTGCTGGATGTGCAATTCCGTGCGGAATGTTTTCCAGGGGATACGCTGAAGAGCATGTGCTCAGGGGTGCATCCTCTTGACGCTGCTGACGAACCTTCTCAGAATGGCCGGATTCATGTGATTAGCCGGACTGACGACGAAGGGCGAAGCGTGGATGTCTGCCGGGCTGTAAGCTGGTATTGAAGGAGAACAGGTGTGTTTACCGTTTCTGACGCCGCATTGGCGCATTTTTCCGATCTTGCCGGGAGTACTGCCCACCGCTCCATCCGTGTGGACAAATCGTCCTGCGGCTGAAGAGGGGCTCGTCTGGAGCTGGTTCTGGATGAACCGGAAGATGGTGATGTGACAGAAGCAATCGGCGGGTGGATGCTTTGCATACACGAGGATCTTGCGCGGCAGGTCAGGTCTGTTTTCGTTGACCACGACGGCCAGGATTTTTGCATCATTACGGAGCGGACGCTGTCCGTTTTTGGCTAAGCGCTCAAACAGGGGGGAGCCGGCTCACGTTCGCAGAAGCTTATTGACAATGGCCGTGGTGGAATGCCCGGGCAGCAGAGGCAGGCTTACCACGCGGCCGCCGCGCGCTTCGACAATATCGCGCCCGACAATGCGATCCGGCGTCCAGTCTCCGCCTTTGACCAGCACGTCAGGCTGGATGGCTTTGATGAGTTCCAGCGGGGTATCTTCATCAAAGGAAACCACGGCGTCAACCGAGGCCAGATGGGCCAGAACAAAAGCGCGCGCGGGAAAAGGATTGACGGGGCGTTCAGGCCCTTTGTTCTGGCGCCTTACGGAATCGTCGGAATTGAGGCCAAGCACCAGAATGTCGCCGAGGGCCTTTGCCCTTGCCAACAGATCCACATGCCCCGGGTGGAGAATGTCATAACAGCCGTTGGTGAAGACGACCGTTTTCCCGGCGGCCCGCAGCGGAGCGAGCCAGTCGAGCAGCGCGGGGAGCGTCATGACGCGCGGATGGGCGAGTGTCAGCGGGGCAGCCCCGCAGTGCGTGCCATTCATTGTTTTCCCTTCTTCTTGGCCTGCTCGCGTTTACGGCGCTGGGCCTCTTCTTTGGCCTTTCTGGCCTGTTCCTGTTTGAGACGCAGGGCTTCTTCCTTAGCCTTTCTGGCCTGCTCACGCTTGAGCCGCAAAGCTTCCTCTTTGGCTTTCCGGGCTTCTTCCTTAGCCCTGGCCTCGTCAATGGCTTTCTGTTCGACAGGATCCAGGCCGTACACAGCGTCGAAGACTTTTTTCGCCACGGGTCCGGCTTCTGCGCCGCCGCTTCCCCCGTGTTCCAGCATGACGACGACCACAGTGTCTTCGCCGCCCTTGCGTCCCCAGGTCACGATCCACGCATGGTCGCGCTCGAAATGTTCCATTTCTTCCTTGCGCTGTCTCCGGTCGCCGACCATACGTATTTTGATGACCTGAGCTGTGCCCGTTTTGCCGCCCATCTCCGCGTCGGTACGGGCTATGGCGCGGGCCGTGCCGCCTTTCAGCGTCGCCTTGTGCATGGCGTCCAGAATCAGTTTGCAGGCTTTTTCGTCCATGGGCGTGCGAGCGCGGATTTCCGGAGGCTGACCGGCGACAATATGCGGCTTCATCAATTTCCCGCCATTCAGAAGTGAGCCGACGAAAACCGCCATCTGGAGGGGCGTTGTGAGGGTCGCTCCCTGTCCGATGGAGACGTTTACCGTCTCGCCCCGGAACCAGGGTTCGTTGAAACGCCGCTGTTTCCATTCCCGTGACGGGACAAGTCCCGCGCGTTCATGCGGCAGATCTATGCCCGTAAGCTGGCCAAAGCCGCATTGCTTCGCAAACTCGGCGATTTTCCCGATTCCGAGTTTTTCACCCAGCACATAATAATACACGTCGCAGGATTCTATCAGCGACCGCGACATATTGACAGCCCCATGTCCTCCTCTGCGCCAGCAGCGGAAAGTCTGGTTTCCGACTTTGACTTCACCGCTGCAATAGACTTCCGTTTCAGGCCTGATGCCTTCCTTGAGGAAAAGACCAGCCATCATCAGCTTCCAGACAGAGCCAGGCGGATACGCGCTCTGGATGGCCCTGTTCTGCATGGGATGGTAGGGATTGTTGCGCAGGGCGTCCCAATCCTTTTGAGGGATGCCGCTGACAAAGGGGTTGTTGTCATAGGCGGGAGTAGTGACCAGCGCCCGTACTTCTCCGCTGTGCGGATTCAGAACGACGACGCTGCCTGTTTGCTCGCCGAGGATGGAATAGATGGTCTGCTGAAGATCGGCGTCAATGGTAAGCCGGAGGCTTTCTCCCCCCTTCGGGGATTCCAGCAGACGCTTGGCAAGCACGCGGCCGAGGACGTCCACTTCCAGACTGCTGCGTCCTTTTTCGCCGCGCAGGCGTTTTTCAAAGACATTTTCAAGGCCGAGCTTGCCGACGGCGTCGCCAAGGGCCAGGGCCGAATCGGTTTGAAGTTCCCGTTCGTTGGCTTCGGCGACATAGCCCAGGATATGGGAAAAGACTCCCCGGTAAGGGTAATACCGCTGACTGCGGGTGATGATGTCAAGCTCCGGCCAGTGGATGAGTTTGCCCTGAATGTGGGCGACCTGTTCGAAGGTCAGGTCGGGGCAGAGGATGATGGTATCAAAAGGTTTGCCGCGCAGGCTGTCCTGCCGGTATTTCTGGGCCAGCTGCGCGATAGGAATGCCCGACCATGCGCTGACCTGGGCCAGGGCCGCGGAAAGATCCCGGCAGTTGTCGCGGTTCAGTGCGAGGGCGAAAGTCGGCCTGTTGTCGGCAAGAATGTTGCCATTGACGTCGCGGATCAGGCCGCGTGTAGCGTAGGAGAGTTCGTAGCGCTGGATATTGTCGATGGATCTCTGGGTAAATTCCTCACCGTGATGGATCTGGAGAAACCAGAAGCGAAAAGCGAAAAGGCAGAAGAGCGCTAGCAGCATGCACTGCAGAAGGATAAGCCCTCCGCGCGGCGGCTGATAATCTTCAAGATTAAGCTGAATCTTCATGCAGTCGCACCTTTCTGCGTGAAACGCTGGCCAGTTTCCAGACAAAAGGAATCAGCGCGGCCTGGATGACGCTGTCATGCAGGAGAAGTGACCTGTCAAAGCTCAGCGCCTGCAGAGAACACATCAGCGAAATGACCATGTAATGCGAAGCCGCGGTCAGCGCGCTGACCATCAGAATGAACAGCCAGTTTTCAGCCTGAAAAATCCAGTGTCCGACCATAAATACGAAGATGGCCGTCAGATACCAGAGAATGACTGCGCCAAAATCCAGCGAGCCCAGCCCTTCCTGAATAAGGACGAAGGCCGGCAGAATCCAGGCGAGCTGGGGAATGTTGCGTTCCTGCAGGGCGTACAGCAGCCCCGGGATCAGGAAGTCCACTCCCGGAACCAGCTGCTGCAGCCAGATTCCGGTGATCGTGAAGATTCCCCACCAGACAAAATTGCGAGAGGTCACTTTTGCTCCGCGGCGGCATCCTTGCGGATGTCAGTTGGCGAGGAAGGCGTCAGCAGAGAGTCGGGCTTGCGGACAAGCAGAATGACTTCCTCCAGCGTGGACAGATCGGCGATTGGCGTCGCCTGCACGGAAAGGAACGCTCCCAGATCCGACGAGCTGACGGCAGAGACGCGCGCTACGGGCAATCCTTTGGGAAAAATTCCGTCCATGCCGGACGTGACGACAAGTTCGCCGGATTCGATGGGCGCGTTGTAGGGGATGAAGTTCAGTTCCAGCGGGTTGAATTGCCCGGTTCCGGCAAGAATCCCCTGGATGCGGCTTTTCTGCGTAATGACGGCGATACGCGTGCCGGGGTCTGTCAGCAGAAGGGCCGTGGACATATGCGGTCCGGCGCGCAGCACCATGCCGGCCACTCCCGCTGTTGTCATGACCGGTGTTTCCGGCGTTGACCCGGTGAGGTAACCGCGCCCGATGGTGATGGTGATAAGCGGAGAATTCGGCCCGATCCGCCGGCCCAGTACACGGCAGCCCAGAGCTTGCCAGTTTTCCGGCGGCGGCAGCTGGAGCAGGCTGCGCAGCCGTAAAAGTTCGGCCCGATCCTCGGTGGTCATAGTCAGACGCGCCTGAAGTTCGGCAATCTGTTTTTTCAGAAGCTCGTTTTCTTCTCTGACTCCGATGAGATCCAGATAGCGTGTCCAGATTTCCGTGATGGTTGTACGGACGCCCTGGATGCTTTTCAAAACGGCGCCGCTCGCTTCCAGCCCTGTGTTCATGGCCGTGGAGTCAAGGGATTCAGTGCGCTGATTCCAGGTGTAAATGCCAAGAAACAACAGCAGGGCAAGAGCGGGGAGCAGGAGCAAACGCTTGGGATTCATGGAAAAACCGTCCGTAATGGAGGAAGGCGCGAAACGGCTGACCGCTCCGCGCCGCTCCTGAAAGATTGCGGATGTTCCGGCGTCAGGTTCAGTCTATGCAGACTTCCCTGAGGACGTTGATGTTGTCGAGGGCCCGGCCTGTCCCCATAACCACCGTAGAGAGGGGATCCTCCACCACTGAGATGGGCAGCGATGTCTCTTCGCGCAAAAGCTGGTCAAGCCCCTTGAGCAGCGCGCCGCCGCCCGTAAGCACGATGCCCCTGTCAACGATGTCGGCGGCGAGCTCCGGCGGAGTCTGTTCCAGCGCGATGCGGACGGCCTGAACGATGCTGTCCACCTGTTCGGAAATGGCCTTGCGCACCTCTTCGGAGGTGATGATGATGTTCTGGGGGATGCCTGACACGAGGTCGCGTCCCTTGACCTCAATTTGCTGTTCGGGATCCATGGGATAGGCTGAGGCGATCTTGATCTTGATTTCCTCGGCCGACGATTCGCCGATAAGCATATTGTATTTGCGTTTGACGTGGGTCATGATGGATTCGTCCATCTTGTCGCCGCCGACGCGCACGGATTTGGAATACACGATGCCGGAAAGCGAGATGACCGCAACTTCAGTTGTGCCGCCGCCGATATCCACCACCATGTTGGAAGTCGGTTCCTGAATGGGAAGATTGGCGCCAATGGCAGCGGCCATGGGCTCTTCGATGAGGTATACCTCGCGGGCTCCGGCGCTTTGCGCCGATTCGCGCACCGCGCGCTTTTCCACCTGAGTGATGCCGGTCGGCACACAGATCATGATCCGCGGCCGTACCAGACGGCGCGAATTATGTACTTTGGAGATAAAGTGGCGAAGCATGGCTTCAGTCACTTCAAAGTCGGCGATGACGCCGTCTTTCATGGGTCGTATGGCCTGAATGTTGCCGGGAGTGCGGCCCAGCATGCGCTTTGCGTCCTGTCCTACGGCGAGGACCACACTGTTGCCCCGAAGATCCTTCTTGACCGCTACGACTGAAGGTTCGCGCAGAACAATGCCCTGTCCCTTTACATATACGCAGGTATTCGCCGTGCCCAGGTCGATCGCGAGGTCACTCGAAAACATGCCCAACACAAAATCCATGATTCTCGCCATGTGCGCTTGCTCACTTCTTGTCGGAGAGGTATAGAAAAACCGCTTGCCAGTATCAGGCAAAAGACCTGTTCTGTCAACTCTCAGGAGTGTCCGTCTGTATTGGAGAAACGCGTGGAACTGTGGAATTCCCTTTCTGCTCACTGGCGTCGGGTTTTTGGAAAACGGGTGCAGAAAATCCCCCTTGATGTCGGCGCTACCTGTCCGAACCGGGACGGCACGCTTTCGCGTGAGGGGTGCTCTTTTTGCAACGCCGTCGGATCCGGCTCCGGTTTTGGCCTTGCCGGCATGTCCGTAGCGGATCAGTGGGCCTACTGGCGGGAACACTTTCGCCATTCCACCAAAGCCGAACTTTTTGTCGCCTATCTCCAGTCTTTCTCAAATACCTACGGCTCGCCGGAAAAACTTGCCGCCATGCTGGATACGCTGCGTCCTCTCCCGGATCTGGCCGGGTTGTCTGTGGGGACGCGGCCGGACTGCATTGACGCGGAAAAGGCGGCCCTTCTTGCTGACATGCCTTGCCGGGAAAACTGGCTTGAGCTTGGCGTCCAGACGTTCAATGACGCGACCTTGCGCCGCATCAATCGCGGACATGACGCGGCCTGTTCCGTTCGCGCCATTGAAACGGCGGCGTCAGCAGGGCTTATGGTATGCGTGCATCTGATGGCTGGTCTGCCCGGAGAAAGCTCAGACGATTTCCTTGACGCGGTGCGGCGCGTCAACGGCCTGCCGGTTCAGGGCGTCAAATTCCACAATACCTATGTGTGCAAGAACACGGCGCTGGCCAGGGAATTCATATCGGGCAGCTTCGTTCCCCTGTCGCGCGACGCGTATGTTGAGCTTGTGGTGGAAGGGCTTTGCCTGCTGCGTCCGGATATTGTTGTGCACCGGGTTGTGGCGGATCCAACAGAGGAAGAGCTCCTCGCGCCTGAATGGCCCTTGACGAAGCATCAGACGGTCATGGCCATTGAGCGCCGGATGCGTGAGATCCGTCAGGCGGAGGCAGGCGGGAAAACCCGCAGGCGGCGAAAGCGCAGACGTCCCGGCGCCTGGCCGGACGGCATCGCCCCGGATCCGGAAAAGCAGATCTTTTCCGGACAGGAAAGGCAGATATAGTTTTTTAAGGGGACAAGGCTCCGCGGTCCCGTCCACCTGCCGCTCAGACAGTGACGGGATGATATTCGCAGGCTTTCTTTTCATTGACCAGCATCAGCAGGCCAAGTCCCGCGCTGACCAGCACAATATAGACCATGTATCCCGCGTCGTAACTGCCGGTTGTATCGTAGGACAGGCCGAGGATGGGATAGGCGACGGATTTCAGAATGACAAAGAAGCTGATAAAACGGTAGGCGGCGAGGAAACAGTCGCTGCCGAAATAATAGGACACGACTGATGGCAGCACTGTCCAGTACCCGCCGCAGCAGGTGCCGAGGGTGGCGCTGAAGAGCACAAGGCCGATGCCGCCAAGCGGAAGAAGGGCGGCGGCCAGCACCAGAATGTTGGAGAACAGAAGCACCCGGGAGACCAGCAGGGGGCTTGTTTTATCGCACAGCCATCCCCAGGCGAACTTGCTGACGGCACAGAATGCGGCGGCCAGCGAAGCCAGTAGCATGGCGTGGTAAGACGTAAGCCCCAGCTCGGAAAACCGTGGTTTGAGCTGGCTCATGATGCCGGAGGCGCACATAAGTCCGAGACCGAATCCCAGCCCAAGATAATAGACTTCCGGACGGTGCAGCATGGCGCGGACAGAGGTGTCCTGCCTGCTGGAAGGGGCTGGAAGGGGCGTTCCTGCCGCCGCGCCGTCGGGCAGCAGCCCCAGCGTTTGGGGTTTGTCGCGGATAAGCCAGTAGCAGAGCGGCGCGAGCAGAGCCGTCGCCAGGCCGAGGATGGCGAAGGCGGGGGCGACCCCCCACAGCGAGACGCAGACAAGGGCCAGAAAGGGGACAATGGCTCCGGAAGCCGACGTCCCGATATTGGCAAACCCAAAGGCTTTGCCGCGGTGATGCACAAACCAGTTGCACATAAGCGCGTTGGCTACCATGCCGCCGCAGCACTGGCCGGAGATCCACAGCAAGGTAAAGAACACCGTGAACAAGGGGAGAGATGCGGTTTGTCCCATCATGATCAGGGAAAGCGTGCCGAGCAGGGCCCCTGCCGTCATGACGTGACGCAGTGGGAAACGCATGGCGACGGTTCCCAGCAGCGGCACGGACGCGAAGCTGACCAGCGCCGCGATGCCCATGCTGACGCTCAGCCCCGTACGTGACCATCCATACATTTCAGTGAGCGGCTCCATAAACGCATTCATGCCGTACATGGCGCAGCCCTGCAGCATCAGGTTGCCCAGTGAACACAAAAAACACAGCTTCCATCCGTAAAACATGAGACCTTCTCCGGACCGGCGGAACAAAAATGACGCCACGGCGCGTGCCGTGGCAATGTGCTTATGCGGAAAAACAAAGCGAGAAAAGCATAGGAGGCATTACCTGCTTCGTCAAGCGGCGATGTCCGGAGAAAACAGGCGGGGAAGCGCCGCGTCGCCGTTCCCAGGGGGGGACTTTGCGGGCACGGGATTTTCGGGCTGACATCAGCGGCAGCGCATGGGGCCCGCGGACTGGCGGAAAGGATGCGCTCAATGCCGCCGCAGCCAGGCCACAGCGAGATACGTGAAGGGGGTTGCTCCGATGCCTTCCAGCAATACTTTCGCCAGATAGAGAAATCCGATCATAGTGAACAGATTCTTCGCCGGGACAGTGCCGCCGAAAGCCAGCAATACAAACAGAACCGTGTCAAACATGTACCCCAGCATGGAACTGCCGATGGCGCGCAGCCAGAGGTGCCGTCCGGAAGTTGCCTGCTTTATTTTTTCCATGGACCAGGCGTTTGCCAGCTCGCCGCACAGAAAACCGATCAGCGAAGCGCCGACGATGCGGGGGACATAGCTGAAGACTTTGGCGTAGGCGTCGGCGATGTCGGCGGTATAGCTGGGATAGGGCAGATAGACGCCGATGGTGGTCATGCACACCAGCAGCACATTGCAGAAAAACGCCAGAAAGATGATTTTGCGGGCGGTTTTGTAGCCCCAGATTTCCGTCAGCACGTCCCCGAGCATGAACGCCAGAGGGAAGGTTATCGTGCCGGCGTCAAAAAACGTGAGCCCGGCGACACTGATCAGTTTGACTGCCATGATATTGGCGACAAGGTACATGGTGATCAGAAGGCAAGCCACTGCAACCAGCGAAATATCGCCGGAAGTCCGGGGTGTTACAGGGTTTTCCGGTACCTGATGCTGCATGCTGAAAAACCTCAAGGTGTAGTTTAAGTTTTTAGAAAGAAAACACGCCGCGGCAAAACCAGAGCAGGGGACAAGAATGCCTTTCATCTCTGAACTGGCTGCAACATGTCAGTAACAGCTTGAAATTTCAAGAAGTGTAAAAAGAAGCGCTGCCACGCCGTTTTTCGGCATGGCAGCGCTGAAGCCGGATCAGGCCCTTGCGGGGAAAGGCCGGAGCGTTATTTGTTCATGGAGATCTTTTTCACGCCGTCCCACATCTGGTCCGCCTTGGGCAGCACGGGCAGAAGTTTCAGCCACGGGTGGGTCTGGAGGTAGGCGGGATCCTGCTGGAGCTTGCGGCTCATATTCAGGATCGGCGGTACGGAGACCTTGATGTCCACAGCCAGCGCGGGAGAAATGCCAAAGTTTGTGGCGGCGGAGGCCTTGTCTATGGCCTTCTGGCTGAACTGCATGGAGGAGGCCAGTGTATCCAGCGACTTCGGGGGATTATGGAAGCCCACGCTGTTTTCAGCGGAGACGTAATCCCAGAACATCTGGCCTTTGCGCACCATCTCGCAGGCTTCAGCCATCAGGGCTTCGTACTCGGCGTTCCTTTCGCCTGTCCAGTCGTTGGCCAGACGCACGGCCTCATGTGCCTTAACGGAAATTTCCTGCGCCGCGAGAAGCTGGCGGAAGACCTTTTCCTGCGTGAAAAGCACTCGTTCGCGTAAATATTCCGGAGTCTTGTCCGCATGGCAGGTACGGCAGGCGGTCAGCTTGGGATCTTTAAGCGGAGAGGTCCACCAATGGCTTGAAATCTTTTTGCCGTCTATACGTTCGTACGCCATGTGGCAATCGGCGCAGGCCACGCCGGCCGAACCGTGCGGGCCGTTGCTCCATGTTTCATAGTCGGGATGCTGCATCTTCAGCATGGGGACTTTTGAAGCGGCGTGCGTCCAGTCTGCAAAGGGGCCTTGTTTGGCGCCGCGGGTCTTGTAGTATTCGTAGATGTCCTCCGGATCCATTCCGTTATCCCATGGGAAGACGGGGCGGTAAGCCGGCCCGTTGTCCTTGTGGGTGAAATAGTACTCGACATGGCACTGCGCGCAGACGAGCGAGCGCATTTCGTTGCGCGGGATGGAAGCCTCGTCGCGCCCTGAACGCTTGAGCCAATCCTTGAGCGGTTCGGAATAAAAACGCAGCTGCATGGTCTTGGGATCGTGGCAGTTGGCGCAGGTGATGCTTTCTTCGCGGACATCGATTTTTGTGCGGAATTCGTTGACGTCTTTGCTCCAGAACTCATCGCCGTACTCGGCGATCCAGTTCATCATGCGCGGTGTCTTGCAGTTCCAGCACACGGCCGGCATGGAGCCTTTCTCGGCGTACCGGTCGATACGGTCGATATTGACGAAATCCTCCACGGCGAGGGTGTGTCCGCGAGGTTCGTTGTATTCATACATGAAAGGATAACCGAGCCACAGGTTCTTCAGATAAGGCTGAGCGTGTTTGTATCCCTTGGGGAGCGGGTTCACATTGTCATGTTTTCCAAAAGGAACGGAGCCCTTGTATTCGGTCATGACCGTGCTCTCGTCATTCTTCATGTACGAGGCGTACTGGGAGGGAAACTCATTTTTGAAGGCGCCGCTTCTGGTCTCATCGGCCTTGATGCTGGTGTTATAGGTCGGGGCCTTCAGTTCGGTGCCAACATCCTTGAGGCCTGCCAGGACGGCAAGGCCAGCGACGGCGGCAATCCCCGCGACTCCGAGAATCAGCTTGCTATTCATACGCGACCATCCTTGTGCTGACGGGCTTCTGGCGCATGTGAGCCACGCTGCGGTGGCAGTCCACGCAGTAGGTTTTCGCTTCTATGCTGGCGACGTTTTTGTTGGTGCCGGCGTGACAGGCTATGCAGTTCGCGTTGATCACCGCTTTTGTCGGTGCGCTGACAGGTATGGAAACATCCAGTCCTCTGACGTTGTTGACGAAGTCACGCAGTCCCTCTTGTGCCTTGAAAGGCAGTTTGACAAGCAGGTTGTGCGGAGCATGACATTCGTTGCAGGCCAGCTGCGCATGTGTGGAAAGCTTGTGGGTTACGGCGGCGACTTCCATGATATGACAGGACGAGCAGAACGGCCGTTGATCCGTCATGATCATGCCCACGGCCAGTGCGCCTGTCAGAAGCGCCCCCGCGACCGCCCCACCCAGCAGAGGCATAAGCCATGGGCTGCTTCGGGAAGGCTGCATACGCGATCTCCTTGTTGAAGAGAAACGATAGAACGAAAGCGGACACACAGCGTACGGGAGAAGAGGGTAGCATATGGGAAAAAAGGCGCTGTGATGCAGGTCACAAACTGGGATTTTTTATGGAGGCTTTCTTGCTTGTTCTGGGTTGCATATTCTGTTAAAATTAAAATAGGTTGTCTTATCCAACATAACCCGAGGAGATTTCATGGCTTCACTGGACTGGGCTCAGTGCCGTGCCCTGACGTTGTTTGCCTCGCTGTCTGATGCGGCGTTAAAGGAAACCATATCACGCGGTCAGATTGTGCAGTTTGCCGACCGGCAGGTTCTGTTTGAGGAAAACACACATATCGGGGGCATGTATATCGTGCTGTCTGGTGTGGTCAAAATGACGAGGGTCACCCAGGAAGGGCGGGAAATCGTCATCCATCTGGTCCGCCATGGAAAATTTGTGGGGGAAGGCAGCGTGTTTTTGCGCGGGGGGACAATCGCCCTCTGCGGGCACGCCGTGGGAAAAGTGAAAGCGCTGTTTCTGCCGTCTTCCGCCATCCTTCATCTGCTTGCGGCGTATCCGGAAGTAGCCGTGCAGATGCTGACCAGCCTTTCCAAGCGGCTGCGCATGTTTTCGCATAAAATCGTCTCGGAAGGGCAGTACAATGCCATGCAGCGGGTCGCTTCCTACCTTTTGCACCGCTGCCGCATCCAGAAAAACAACGAGATGGTTTGGCTGGATACGTCGCGCGAAGTTCTGGCCAATCTGCTGGGACTCGCGCGGGAGACACTGTCCCGGCAGCTGGGGGCGCTTGCCGAGGCCGGGGCTATCCGCGTGCAGGGCCGGCGCGTCTATATCGTGGACGGTGACAGACTGGCTTGCATGGCCAAATCCGGCTGCAAAAGAGCAGACTGAATGCGCTCAGCAGGCCCAATCTTGTTGGACGGAGCGTCTTTCACGTCAGGGCTCCCTGTTTTTCAGGATGTTCCGGAAGCCGGCTCTCATATCAGTGAGTTGCGGCTCCATGGAAAATCTGCCGAATCTGCTTGACAATCCAGCGAGAAGCCTCTATTGCTTGGCGGTTATGTACTATACACACTCCGGCAGCGGCTTGGGGTGCCTTTGTTTCGTCCGCGAGTGGTTCGCGGCTCCGTGCGGAGGTAGAAAAGCCTGGGTCGGGGTGGAAGTGAACCCCTTTCAAGGAGAACTGTCATGGCTTATGTCAGCATGAAGCAGATGCTGGAAACAGGCGTCCACTTCGGGCACCAGACCCGTCGCTGGAACCCCAAAATGCGTCCGTTCATTTTTGGCGCACGTAACGGGATCCATATCATTGACCTTCAGCAAACCGTCAAACTGTACCGCACTGCTCATGATAAGGTCGTGGAAACGGTTGCCAACGGCGGCCGCGTGCTGTTTATCGGAACCAAGCGCCAGGCTCAGGAAATCGTGACTGCCGAAGCTGACCGCGCCGGTCAGTTTCATGTGACCAACCGCTGGATGGGCGGTACCCTTACCAACTTCGCCACCATTCAGAAGAGCGTCGAACGCCTGAAGAAACTGGAAGGCATGTTCGCCGACGGTTCCGTAAACCGTTACCAGAAGAAGGAAGTCCTGAATTTTCAGCGCGAAATGGCCAAGCTGGAGCTTGCCCTGGGCGGCATCAAAAACATGGACCGCCTGCCGCAGCTTGTGTTCATCATTGACCCGCACCGTGAAGAGATCGCCGTAAAGGAATGCCGCAAGCTGGGGATTCCGATTGTGGCCGTCACCGACACCAACTGCGATCCCGACGTGATTGATTATATCATTCCTGGCAACGACGACGCCATCCGTTCCATCAAGCTGTTTGTGAACGCGATTGCCGAAGCTTGCCTTGAAGGCTCGGCCATGGCGAAGGACGACGGCAAGGTCGATCCCGAGGAAAGCCTCAAGGAAGCCGTTGACAAGGAAACTGCCGCCGCCGCTGCCGCTGCTGTGGAGCCCGATGCTGAATAACCGGGAACTTCCCGATTATGGAGAAAAAGATGGTTAGTGCCCAGGCTGTGAAGGAACTGCGCGAAAAGACCGGCGCAGGTATGCTTGATTGCAAGAAGGCCCTCGAAGAACACGGGGGAGATATGGAAAAGGCTGTCGACTGGCTGCGCCAGAAGGGCCTTTCCAAGGCCGCCAAGAAGGCGGGACGCGCGACTTCCGAAGGACTTGTCGGCATGAAAGTCGCCGCTGACGAAAAGCGCGTCGTGATTGTCGAAGTGAAGTGCGAAACGGACTTCGTGTCCCGTGGTGAAAAATTCCAGGCGTTTTTGCAGGACGTCGTGAATATCGTTGACGCGAAAGTTCCCGCCACGACCGAAGAACTGCTGGCCAGGTCCGCCGGCACCGGCACCGTGCAGGACATGCTGACCAGCGCCATCGCCACCATCGGTGAAAATATGCAGATTGGCCGCGCGCGTGAAATGACCGCTCCCAACGGGATCGTGGGGTATTACCTGCACAGCAACGGCAAACTGGCCGCCCTGGTGGAAATCAAGGCCGACGTGGTGAATGACGCCGTGCGCGCCGCCGCCAAGAACATGGCCATGCAGGTGGCCGCTACCAACCCCATGGCCGTGGACGCGGCCAGCCTTGACGCCGCCGCCATTGAACGCGAGCGCGAAGTGTACCGTCAGAAGGCCCGCGAAGAAGGCAAGCCCGAAAAAATTGTCGAGCGCATTGCCGACGGCGCCGTGAAGAAATTTTACAAGGAAGTCTGCCTGCTGGAGCAGCCTTATATCCGCGACGACAAACAATCCATCCAGGACGTGCTGAAGGCCGCTTCCAAGGAAGCGGGCACGCCCATTTCCGTTGTCCGCTTCGTGCGCCTGCAGTTGGGCGTTGAATAGCGGAAGATTCTGGTGTAAAGAGGGGGCTGCGGCCCCCTTTTTTTTTGTACCAATTGTTCCGGGCGGAAAGCGTTTTTCATGCGGCGGCCCTGTGGACAATAGCTTGTTTTTTGTCGGCAAAACTATGTCAAAAAGTTTATAATATATTGAAAAGACAGCATATTTTATTAAACGGAGTCAATGCATGACCCCCAGCATGACGGGCCTTGTTCTGACTTATAATGGCGGCCGGCTTCTGACCGAGAGCCTGGCCTCGCTGTCTTTCTGCGATCATCTTGTGGTGGTGGATTCCAACAGCTCTGACGACACCGTCGCCATTGCCGGAAAAGCCGGAGCGACGGTTGTGCAGCGCGCGTGGAACGGGCCGGCGGATCAGTTTGCCTTTGCCCTGCGGTATATTGATGAAAATTGCCCGGCAGACTGGATAGTCAGCCTGGATCAGGACGAAATCTGCACGCCGGCCCTGCGCGAGTCCATACTTCGGGCTGTGCGGGCGGAACGCTCCGCGGATTTTGCCGGGTTTTATATTCCCCGCCGTTCGTGGTATTACGACCGTTTTCTGACGCACAGCGGCTGGTATCCCGATTATCTTCTCCGCTGCTTCAGGCGGGGACGGATGCGGGTTGACGTATCCGGGGCGCATTATTCATTTCATCCTCTGGGGGAGACGGAAAAGCTTGCCGGCGATATCCTGCATTACCCCTATTCCGGCTTCCGCGAGCATCTGGACAAGATCAATTCATATGCCCAGCAGGGTGCGGACGCTTTGGCCGCGAAAGGAGAAAAAGGCGGTCTCGTGCAGGGGCTCCTGCACGGATTCGGCCGTTTTATCAGGATTTATCTCTTGAAAAGAGGCTTTCTTGACGGAAAGGCAGGCTTTATCAACGCCGCGCACGGTGCGTTTTACGCCTTTCTCAAGTATGTCAGAATCGGCGAGGGGCCGTGGGGAAAACCTTATAATCATCAGTGAGAGGAGCGGATATGGCGGAGCTGAAATATCGCCGGGTGCTGTTGAAACTTTCCGGCGAAGCCCTGGCCGGGGAAAAGCATATCGGCATCGACCCGCAGACAGTCTCCAGAATCTGCCGGGAACTAGGTGAAGTTCTGGATCTTGGTCTTGAGGCCGCACTGGTCATTGGGGGAGGGAATATTTTTCGCGGGTTGTCCGGCGCGGCAGGGGGGATGGAACGCTCTTCGGCAGACTACATGGGCATGCTGGCCACCGTGCTGAATGCCCTGGCCGTGCAGGATGCGTTGGAAAAAATAGGGCATCCCACACGGGTGCTTTCCGCCATTGAGATGCGCCAGGTTTGCGAGCCTTATGTCCGCCGCCGCGCCATGCGCCATATGGAAAAGGGAAGGGTGGTCATTTGCGCTGCCGGGACCGGCAACCCCTATTTTACTACCGATACAACGGCGGCCCTGCGCGGGATGGAACTCAAGTGCGACGCCATCATCAAAGCCACCAAGGTTGACGGCGTATTCGACAAGGACCCCGTCAAATATCCCGACGCCGTTATGTTTCGCCGCCTGACCTACAGTGAGACGCTGCAGAAGCGCCTGAAGGTCATGGATGCGACAGCCATCACCCTGGCACAGGACAACGGGCTTCCCATCATCGTGTGCAATATGTTTAATGGCAGCATCAAACGCGTGGTGACGGGCGAGCCCGTCGGCACCATCATCGAGGGAGATTGATATGGACAAGGAGACCATCTTTCTGGAAACCGAAGAGCGCATGGAGAAAGCCCTGAGCGCGCTGGAACGTGATTTCGGCAAACTGCGGACTGGCCGTGCCGCCACCAGCCTTGTGGACAATATCAAGGTGGATTACTATGGCACCCCTACGCCCATCAACCAGCTGGCCTCTGTCGCCGTGCCCGACAGCCGCACGGTGACGATCCAGCCGTGGGACCGCGGCGCGTTTGCCGGAGTTGAGAAAGCCATCCTGAAGTCTGATTTGGGCCTTACTCCCATCAACGACGGCAAAATTATCCGTATCTCCATTCCGCCGCTCACCGAAGAACGCCGCAAGGAGCTTGGCAAAGTGGCCCGCAAGTATGGCGAGGAAGCCAAAGTGGCGGTGCGCAATGTGCGCCGGGATGCCAACGAGCAGCTGAAGAAGCTGGAAAAGGACAAAAGCCTGTCTGAGGACGAACTGAAGAAAGCCACCGACGACATCCAGAAGCTGACGGACAAATTCGTGGCGGCGGTGGATGGCAAGTGTCAGGCTAAAGAAAAGGAAATCATGGATATCTGACGGAGTTCCGAAGGCATTCCGGTGTTCCGTCACCTTGCGGAGTGACGCCTTTGCTGGTGCGCTCCGTGATTTTTCGCTGCGCAGGAGAAAAGAGTGACCGCCCTTCCACAACATATCGCCATTATTATGGATGGCAACGGCCGCTGGGCGCAGGCCCGGGGACTGCCCCGCAGTGAAGGCCATCGCGCCGGCGTGCGTGCGGCAGGGGAGATTGTGACCTCCTGTCTCAAGCGGGGAATCAGATATCTGACCTTATATACGTTTTCCCGTGAAAACTGGGGCCGTCCTCGCGCAGAGGTGGCTTTGCTGTTTGATTTGCTGACTTCTTTTCTTGGCGGCGAAATTGAAAACATGATCAGGAAAGGCATCAGGCTGAACCTGTACGGGGAAAGCGGGGGACTGCCCGTCGCGGTCCGCTCCGTGCTGGAAACAGCCTTGCGCCGCACGGCCGCAGGCAAAGGGATGACGGTGAATCTGGCGATCAATTATTCGGGGCGTGATGAAATCCTCCGCGCCGCGCGCAAGCTCGTGGAGGACGGGGTAAGCCCCGCTGAGGTGACGGAAGAAAACTTTCGCAGCCGCCTTTATTCCGCCGGCCAGCCCGATCCGGAACTGGTGATCCGAACCAGCGGCGAATGGCGGCTGAGCAACTACCTTCCTTTTCAGACAGCGTACAGTGAATTGTATTTCTGCGATACGTTATGGCCGGATTTCACTCCTCAGGAGCTTGATCTCGCGCTTGAATGGTATGCAGGGCGTCAGCGGCGTTTCGGACTGACCTCCGAACAGGTCGCCGGGGCAAACAGGACCATACTGGAGCGCCCATGAGTATCCCTATGTCTTCTCTGGTTCTTCGGATAATGACCGGGCTTCTTCTGCTGGTGATGCTTGGCGCGGCGCTGGCATGCGGGGGCTGGGTGCTGCTGGGATTTTTGCTGCTCATCTCAACTATGGCCCTGTGGGAATTCTACGCCCTGTTCTGGAAAGGGCATGAGCACCTTGCCGGTCGGATCCTCGCCGTTTTGCTTGGTGCGGGATTTCTTGTGGTTACGTGGCGCTTCCCCCAGTTTGGAGACCGGGCTCTTCTGGCGGCGGTGCCGCTTTTGCTGACCGTTTTTCTGTTCCTGTGGGGAACGGGGCATGACGTCCATTTCACCGATACCGCCCTGCTGATTGCCGGATTGTGCTATGTGCCGCTTTTGCTGACACCGGTATTTACGTTTTCCATGCATGAGCAGCTTTTCCTGGTGGGCACCACAATCATTTCGGATACGGTTGCCTATTTTGTGGGGATACGCATAGGGCGTCACAAAATCTGGCCTTCCGTCAGCCCCAAGAAAAGCGTTGAAGGCAGCATGGCCGGTCTTGCCGGGAGTATTGCCTGGGCCGTGCTGCTTGGGATGTCGTGGGGTGCTGCTCCAGTGTGGCAGTTCGTCGTGGCGGGGATCGTGCTTGGCGTCGCTTCCCAGCTCGGCGATTTCTTTGAGTCTGCCATCAAGCGCATCTGCAATGTGAAAGACTCCGGCTCACTTTTGCCCGGGCACGGCGGCATGCTTGATCGCATTGACAGTCTGCTGTTCGTGGTGCCGGTCTATGTCTTTTTCTGTCTGTTCCTGCGCCTTTTTGGATAACTGTTTATGATTCGCTATATTTCTGCCCTGCCTGCCCCGGAATGGGAAAACGCCCTCCCCCGCAGCCTGTGCATCCTTGGAAGCACAGGCTCTATCGGCGTCAACGGCCTGCGCGTCGCGGAGGCGCACCCCGGCATGTTTGCCGTCGCGGCTCTCGCGGCGGGCCGCAATGTGGAACTTTTGGCCAGGCAGGCCGGACAATGGCGTCCCGGGTGGCTTGCCGTGCAGGATGAAGAGGCTGCCGCCGCGTTAAAATGCCTTTTGCCCAAAGGCTATGCGCCGCGGATTGAGGTGGGAGCGGAAGGGTACGCGCGCCTTGCCTCGCTGCCGGAGGTTTCCTGCGTCCTTGCCGCGCAGGTAGGCGCTGCGGGGCTTCCGGGGGCTGTGGCGGCAGCTCTGGCCGGCAAGGTGATATGCCTTGCCAACAAGGAATCGCTTGTTCTTGCGGGAGATTTGCTGCGCACGATCTGCGCCCGCAGCGGCGCGGTCATCCTGCCTGTGGATTCGGAGCACAACGCGGTGTTCCAGGCTTTGCGCCGGCGGGAAAAAGAGGTGCGCCGCATCATTATCACAGCCTCCGGCGGGCCTTTCCGCGGCCGGGACAAGGCTTTCCTCGCTACAGTCACGCCGCAGCAGGCGCTCAATCACCCCAACTGGCGCATGGGCCCCAAAGTGACCATCGACAGCGCCACCCTGATGAACAAGGGTCTGGAACTCATCGAGGCGCACCATTTGTATGGCGTTCCGGCAGAAAACATTGGCGTGCTGGTGCACCCGCAGTCGCTGGTGCACGCGCTGGTGGAATTTATGGATGGCTCCCTTTTCGCGCATATGGGGACGCCGGACATGCGCATGCCCATCGCCCACTGCCTCGCCTGGCCGCTGTGCGCCGACGTCGGAGTGGCGCCGCTTGATTTGGCAAAGGCCGGCGCCTTGACCTTCGCCGAGCCGGACTTACAGTCTTTTCCCTGCCTGTCCCTTGCGCTGCGCGCCATGCGTGGCGGGCCGGATTGCTGTACGGCGCTGAATGCCGCCAATGAAATTGCCGTGGCGGCTTTCCTGGACGGGAAGATAGGTTTTATGGATATTCCGGAGCTTTTGGCTGGTGTGCTTGGAGACGCTGAGCGCTCGCTGTATGCGCAGCCGCCCGCTGAAGCTGTCACGCCGGATTTTCTGGCGGGTTGTCCGGGGGCCGGGGAAGCCTTTGCCCGTCTTGCGGACATTGAACACTTAGACCGTGCTGTCCGGCTGGATGCCGGAAAGCGCATCGCGAGTCTTTAGATGGATCTCCTTTTGAGCTGGCTTTCCCACTGGCAGGGCGCGCTCGCCGTCGTCCTGGTGCTGGGCGGTCTGATTTTTTTTCATGAACTCGGACATTTTTGCGTCGCGCGCTTCTTTGGCATTGGCGTGCGGGTGTTTTCCCTGGGGTTTGGTCCGCGCCTTTTCGGCAAGAGATACGGAAAAACCGAATACCGGCTTTCCCTCGTCCCTCTTGGCGGCTATGTGTCTTTGGTGGGGGAAAATTCGTCCGAACCGGAAGATGCCGAAGTCCTTGCCGAAGATGCCAGAAACGGCGTGACGTTCACTGACGAGGAATCCTTTTTTTACCATCCCGCCTGGCAGCGCCTTCTGGTGGTGCTGGCCGGACCTGTCGCCAATTTCCTGCTCGCGCTTGTTATTTACTGCGGCGTGGGGCTTTTTGCGGGCCAGAGTTTTCTTTTGCCTGAAATCGGCAAGGTGCAGCCCGATTCTCCCGCCGAGGCCGCAGGCGTCAGGGCGGGGGATAAGATTGTCAGCATCGACGGGAAAAACATCACCGATTGGGCAGAGGTGGCCGCGAGTATTGAGGCGGGGCAGGGGCGTCCGCTGACGATTGTCTTTGAGCGCGACGAAGGAAAGGAAATTGTGCTGTTCACCCGTGAGGTGAAGCCGGAGGCAAAAAGCCGCCCCAATGTTTTTGGCGAACAGAAGCCCGCGTGGCTCATTGGCATTTCCGCGTCAGGCCGTTATGGGACGAAAGAACTCGGGCTGCTTGGCGCTCTCCAGGCAGGGACGCGTCAGACGTGGCACATGATCGCTTTCACCCTGGAAAGCTTCAAAAAACTGTTCGAACGCGTGGTCCCGCTGGATCAGGTGGGCGGTCCCATTATGATCGCTCAGGTCGTGGGACAGCAGGCCGAATATGGCGTCGTGGGAGTGCTGCTTATCGGCGCGCTTATCAGCGTGAATCTCGGCATCCTGAATTTGCTGCCGGTGCCTGTGCTGGATGGCGGCACCATTGTATTTTTCCTGTATGAAATCATCATGCGCCGTCCCGTGACTGAAAAAATCCGGGGCGTAGCGACCAAAATCGGCATGGGGCTTTTGCTTGCGCTGATGTTGCTCGCCACCTGGAACGACATTATCAGGATTCTGGTATGAACATGCGGGATCTGATTCTGGTGCTCAATGCCGCTGAGGGGAGGGTACAGTTTGTCCTTGCCCGTCAGGAAGAGAGCGGGAAGGACGTGGAAACGCTGTGTGCGCAGGACTGGGCGGCGCCTTCCCGCGGAACGGAAATTTTGCCTTCGGCTGTGAGGCAGGCGTTCGCCCTGCTTGAAAGGAATACGCAGGATCTGGACCGCGTTGTGTGCGTAAACGGGCCGGGGAGCTTTACGGGAATCCGGCTGGCGCTTTCTTTTGCCGCGGCGCTGCGGCGGGCCACAGGCGCGCGGCTTGCTCCGCTCAATTACCTTCAGGTTCTTGCCGCCAGCGCGCCTGCCTTGCCCGGGCTTGTGGGGCCGCGGACAGTGCGGGTGCTGACCCATGCAAGGCGCGGCCTGGTGCACGGGCAGGATTTCTGGGTGGAAGCGTCGGCAGAGACCTGTCCCGCGGCCTTGAGCCAGCCTGACATGATGACTGTCGAACAGGCCGTGAACACGCTCCCGCCGCTGACCGGCAGAGGCCCTGTGCAGCTTGTGGGAAGCGGCGTCACGCGCAATCTGGCCAGTCTTATGTCTCAGCTGCCGGAGGGTTGTATCCCCGTTCCCTCCATTGCGGACCAGCCTTCACTCAGAGTATTGCTGGAGCAGGGGCTGTTGAGCGAAGCCGTGGAACAGGATCTGGAGCCGCTCTATCTGCGGCCCTGCGACGCGGAGGATAATCTGCCGCATATCGCCCGGCAAAGCGGACAGGCGCCGGAAGAAGCGCAGGCGCGGCTGGATGCCCTTCTTGCCCGGAAACCGGTTCCGCAGGCTGAAAGCCAGACTGACCTTTTTTAACCAGATTTGTCCCTGCCCGCCAGAAACAGGCTCTACCGAAGACAAATCTGGTTTTTTCACGTCCAGCTGAGAAGGTATGAAGACGTTCAAAGGAATTTCTTTCCGCATGGTTTATTTGAATATTCCGTTATGTTCTGCCTGGCTGGCTGACCGGGGGACGGGGAGACAGCGCCTGACTTTGCCGGCCATCCCAAACGTCAGGGAATGCCGTATCCTGTTTTGAACCGGTTTTTGCTGTGAGTGGATATGACAAAACTTCTTTGGACTCTCGCGATCATTTTTCTCAGTCTTGCCGCAGGTTACTGTTTCCAGCAGGCGGTAAGGGCCGGGCGTATCCGGATGGATGAAGCCAGCCTGACGCATCTGCGTCAGCGCATGCAGCGCGTGGCCATGTTCGTGCTGATCCCTTCCTCGGCGATGCTGTCTTTGTGGGGGCTTCCCGCGCTGGATGTCCGGCTGCTGGCGATGCCGCTGCTTGGCATTACGGCCTGGAGCGTTGGAGGAGGCGCGGCCATGCTGATTGCGCGCTGGCGCGGCCTGCCCCCCCGTCAGGCGGGAAGCCTGTTCTGCTGCGGCTGCTTTTCCAATATCGGGGCCGTCGGGGCGCTGGTCTGCGTGGTTTTCATTGGCGAGAAGGCCATTGCCCTTGTCGCCATGTACCGGATTTGTGAGGAGCTGTTTTATTTCAGCATCGGTTATCCCATAGCGCAGTGGTACAGCCAGGGAGGCGGGAAGATTTCTTTCCGCAGCATCCATTTTGATCCGGTTATCCGCTGCGTCCTGCTGGCTTTGGGAACCGGGATTGCGCTGAATATCGGGGGGATCCCCAGACCGGAAATATGCGGTGTCGCCGCATCGGGGATCATGATTCTGGCGACGATCTTTTTTCTGGCGGCTATCGGCATGGGCCTCCGGCTGGAGGCGCTTGGCGGGCATACCCGCAGCTGGCTGGAAATCGCGGCCATCAAGTTTCTTCTTGTTCCGGCAGTGGTCGGCACACTGGCTTTCCTGCTGGGATTAGGCGGCATTGATCACGGCCTTCCCCTGCGGGTCGCGCTGATTCTTTCCACCATGCCGGTGGCGATGCTGGCGCTGGTGCCTCCGTCGCTGTTTGATCTCGATCTTGATCTCGCCAATGCCTGCTGGGTATTTTCTCATTTCTGCCTGTTATTGACGTTGCCCATCCTATGGTGCATTGTCGGGTTTCTGCCATAATAACGTTTTCGACTTCAGGGATGGGCCCTGACAAGCCGACGTGATACCGTTTCTTGGATGTGAGCATCCATTTTTTTTTGAGGGAGGCTTTACGTGAAATCGTTTCTGCGACTGGCAAGTCTGACTTTGCTGGCATGCGCCGTGGCCGTGCCGGCTTTCGCGGCTGAGTACAAACAGGAATATAAGCTCAGCGTCGTGCCCGGCGCGGCCACCGGCTGGGGCAAGGCGGGGACCTATTTTGCGGACCTGGTGCGCGAGCGTTCCAACGGCCGCATCAATATCAAAGTCTATCATAACGCTCAGCTGATGGCGGGCAAGCAGACATCGGAATTCCTGATGGTGCGCAACGGCTCCATTGACTTCGCGCTGGCCTCCACCATCAACTGGTCGCCTCAGGTCAAGGAACTGAATCTTCCCGCGCTGCCGTTCTTCATCGCCAACCAGCCCGACCGCTACAAGGCCATGGACGCCATTGAAGCGGGCAAGGCTGGCAAAATGCTTGTCGAAGCGGTGGAGAAAAAGGGCGTGAAATTCATCGGCTGGAACGAAAACGGCTTCCGCGAAATGACCACCAGCAAAGGCCCCATCACTTCTCCTGACAACATGAAAGGATTGAAGATCCGCGTGGTGGGCAGCCCTATTTTTATTGAAACGTTCAAGGCCCTCGGCGCAAACCCTGTGAACATCAACTGGTCCGAAGCCATTACTGGTTTCCAGCAGGGGATTGTGGACGGGCAGGAAAACCCCACCAACGGAATCAACCTGGCGGTGAAGATCTGGAATTACCACAAGTATCACACTGACTGGCACTACCTCATCGACCCGCTGCTGTTGTGCTCCAACAAAAAAATCTGGGATGAGTTTTCTGCGGAAGATCAGGCGCTGCTGCTTGCCTGCGCCAAGGAAGCTGAAAAATACGGCAAAGCCCTTTCACGTCTGGGGATGGATAACGGCGAAGCCCTCGCTTACCTGAAGTCTATTGGGAAAGCTCCTGAAATTGAAGACCCGCTGGGATTTCTGGAATCCAAAGGCATGGTCGTGACACGGTTTACGCCGGAACAGATTGCCGCTTTTCACGCCGCCACTGCCGACGTGCGCGCTCAATGGACGACAACCATCGGCGCTGAACTGGTGAAGGCCGCTGAAGAAGACATGGCAGCCGTTCGCTGACACACGAAGCGCCCGCCGGCTTAATGGTGGCGGGCGCTTTTTTTTTGGAGTTCTGCAATGTGGCGTTTGCTGGACAGAAGGCTGGAGGAAGGACTCGGAGCGGTGCTTTTGGCGGTGATGGTGGCGATTGCCTTTGTCAACGTCATTGTCCGCTATTGCACGACGTTTTCGTTTGCTTGGACGGAAGAGCTGACCATCAACTTTTTTGTATGGATCGTGCTGCTGGGTACGGCGCGGGCGTTCCGCGACGGAAGCCATCTCGGCATGGTGCTGGTGTTTCAGAAATTGCCGCCCCCGGCGCGCAAGGCGTGCATCGTGCTGGGGCTTGTCATTGGCGTCATCTTTTTTGGCGCGCTGGCATGGACGGGGTATGTCGAGGTACGGGACGAGTACGCGCTTGAGGTTATTTCCGAGGCTCTTGGCATTCCTGTCTGGTGGTATACCATCAGTGTTCCGGCCTTTTCGGTGCTGGTGATTGTGCGCATGCTTCAGCGGGGTATCGCGGAGCTTTGCCCCGGCAAGCGGAGGGCCTGAATATGGAATGGCTTCAGGATCCTTCTGTCTGGCTGCTTGCACTGTTTATCATCCCGCTTGTCCTGCGCGTGCCCATTGCCCTGGCCCTGGGATTTTCAGCGCTGGTCGTCGCCTGGCGCTGGGAAATTGGCGTACCCATGCTGTCCTACAATTTCTTTGCGGGAATCGCCAAGTTCCCTCTTCTTGCCATCCCCTTTTTCATCCTGGCCGGATTCATCATGGAAAGAGCCGGCATCGCCGCGCGTATTGTGATGCTGATGAGGGCTCTGGTGGGCGGGATGACCGGCGGGCTCGCCGTGGCCACCGTGGCAGTGGCGACTTTCTGGGGCGCGGTCAGCGGCTCCGGACCGGCTACCGTGGCGGCTCTGGGACTGATCCTTATCCCTGGTATGTCCAAGGCAGGCTATGATAAGGATTTCGCCGCGGCGACAGTGTCGGTGACATCGGGACTGGCCATTGTCATCCCGCCAAGCATCGCTTTCATTGTGTACGGCGGCATTGCCGACGTGTCGGTGCCCGCGCTTTTTGCCGCCGGCTTTATCCCCGGCGTCATTGTGGCCGCGTTTATCATGCTGACGGTTTTGTATATTTCGCACAAAAAGGGCTACCGGGGGATTCCTTCGGAAATTTCGACGAAACAGGCTTTCCGTGACGCGTTCTGGGGAGTGCTGACGCCAGTCGTCATTCTGGGCGGTATCTACGGCGGTGTGTTCACGCCTACAGAGGCGGCGGCTGTGGCCGTGTTCTACGGGCTTTTCGTCGGAGTGTTCGTCTACCGCACGATCAATTCGTTTTCTGCCCTGTTTGAAATTCTTGCCGCGTCAGTGCAGGCTTCGGCCGTGGTTATGGTAGTGGTCACCTGCGCCGGGCTGTATTCCTGGGTGGCATCGACGGTGGGGCTGGTGGAGAAGGGCTCGGCCATCCTGCTTTCCCTCTCTGACAATCAGTGGGTCATCCTGCTGTTCTTCAACGTACTCCTGCTTCTGGCCGGCATGCTGCTGGACGCCATTTCCATTTATTATGTTTTCCTGCCGTTCATGCTTCCCATCATGGCTCACTTCGGCTGGGATCCGGTCTGGTTCGGGATCATGATGACCGTCAATCTGGCCGTGGGGCAGGTGACGCCGCCTGTCGCTGTCAATCTGTATGTGGGAGCCAACATCAGCAACCTGACCATGGAGCAGATCAGCAAGGCGGCCCTGCCGCTGATCGGCGCGTCGCTTCTGGCGCTGGTCTGCATTGTGATGTTCCCCGGCTTGTCAACGCTTTTGCCGAAACTGCTGGGACTGTAAGCACAAAACTGATTCCCCGTCCTGTTCGTCTGCGAAATTCCGCTTCCCGGCGGGATCTCGCAGACGAACAGTCATACCTGACGGCAGGATATTTTTTAATCTTTTGCTTGAAAGAATGGAGTGCGCATGCACAGTCTCATCCAAAACGTGCTTGAAAGGCTGCGGGCATGCGGGCAGGGGGCTTTGCTGACGCCGGAAGAAGCCCTTACCTTCATCAGTCTCCCCGCTGCGGAAACGGCCTCCATGCTCGCCGCGGGCGGGCTTGTGAGAGATATCTTCCATCCGCATGTGTTCACCTGCGGAATCATCAACGCAAAGTCCGGACGCTGTCCGGAAAACTGCGCCTTTTGCGCGCAGTCCGCGCATCATCGCACAGGCGCTCCCGTCTATCCGCTGCTTAATGTCGAAGCACTGCTGCGCCGTGCGGAAAGGCTGGTCAAAGCGGGGGCGCTGCGCTTTGGCATTGTGACCAGCGGAACGGCTCTGAATGAAAAGGAACTGGATACGCTGTGCGAAGCCGCCCGGCGTATTGTGCGCGAGACGGGTGTCCGGTTGTGCGGCTCGCTGGGCATGTTGACGGCGGAACGGGCAAAACGCCTGCACCAGGCGGGTTTTTCACGGTATCACCATAATCTTGAAACGGCGGCGAGTTATTTTGACGCGATCTGTTCTACGCATGCGTATTCTGAAGATCTGGATACAGTCAGCATTGCTTTGAACGCCGGCATGGAAGTATGCTCAGGGGGGATTCTGGGCATGGGGGAAAGCCGCGCGCAGCGTGTGGAACTGGCTTTGACCCTTGCTGATCTGAATGTGACCTCCATCCCGATTAACCTGTTGACAGCCATACCAGGGACGCCTTTAGAAAACGAGCCTCCCCTTTCGCCCATGGAAGCGTTACGCTGCATAGCCACATACCGGCTGTTGCATCCTTCGCGGGATATTCTGGTGTGCGGCGGACGCGGACATATTCTGAAAGAGTGGCAGAGCTGGCTGTTCGCGGCTGGCGCCAACGGCATATTGACGGGAGATTATCTGACCACGGCCGGTGAAACATTCGATGCTGACAACGCCATGCTTGATCAGCTGGGGCTCCCCCGGTTGCGTGCGTCGGATTGCGCCTGATCGCGGCGGCACCTGAAAAAGAGTTCTTCCCCGCTTATTGGAGGGCCTTATATGCGGCTTCAGCCTGTTGTCTGTCGGCAAGCTCCTTGACGGCGACGGGAACGCAGATTTTGCCGACGGGATTGAACAGGGCGGCGAGGGACTTCGCGTAGGGAATGGCCATGGGAATCATGATGATAGTGCAGCACATGGCGAGAATCTGACAAATACTGCCGATAAAAAGCAGAATGCCAAAGGGCAGGTAGAGCAGAAACAGGATGGTCCCAAGGATGCGCCACAGGACGTTTTCCTGATGATCCGGCGTCAGTCTGGATTTTGGCATCAGGGCATAGCTGAACGGCGCCAGAAAGAAATTGCCCAGCTGGATGAGGCCGAGGCCCAGCGGTGCGCCGATGACGGTGATGGTCAAAAGTCCCCCTATGATAAAGACCACAAGGGCGTTGAGAAAGCCGCAGCAAGGGATCCACCATAATATATTGCCGAGAATTCTCATTTTTTTCTCTAGAACGTTTTTTCAGAATCGCGTTTTATGCTTTTTCGCCGATGACAATGCCGGAGCCGTCCTCCGTCGGGAGCGCGACGCGCCGGATACGCCTTGCGCCGGCCTTTTCAAGCAGGCGTTCAATCTCCTGCCAGGTATAGGCCTTGCCCGTTTTTGTGCCTGTCAGCATGTTCAGGGCGAAGAGCGAGGGGAAAAGGGGGCCTGTCTGATCGTCGCGGAGAATGAAATCCTGGACCATCACCATGCCGCCTGGCACGGCAGCCTGTACGGCGCGCGCAAGAAGCCGCTCAGCTTCCTCGTTGTTCATGCTGTGAAGAATATGCGAAAGCCAGACGGCATCGAAGCCCTCCGGCAGTGGATCTGTAAAGAAATCGCCGCCGGTGAAGCGTATCCGCCCTTCCATGCCGTTTTGCCGGATGATGGATTCAGCAAAGGGACGCGATGTCGGCAGATCAAAGATGACAGCCGAAAGCGCCGGGTTGGCCGCGCAGAACCGCACGGCATACGCGCCAGGGCCTCCGCCCAGATCCAGCAGGGTGGAGCTGCTGCGCAAATCTATGGCTTTCACAGCGGCCTCTGCCCGGACAGAAGCCATGTTATACATGCCCATAAGGAAATTTTTCCGTTCGGAATCCTCGGTAAAGGAGATGCGCTGACGTGTGGGATGATTCTGGCGCACGGCCTCGGCAAGGCGGGCCCAGCCGGGCATCAGCTGGCTGTGATGGCGGATAATATGGCCGATATAGGCGTCGGAATCCTGGCAGAGATAGGTTTCGGCAAAGGGTGTCAGGCAGAAGCTGTCGTCAGCGCGTTCAAGCAGGTGCAGGACGCACAAGACCGTCAACAGCATCGCAAGGCCGCGTTCCGGACAGCCCAGACGGCTGGCCAGCTCTGACACGGCGAGCGGTCCTTTGCGGAGAGGGGTGAACACATCAATTTCCACAGCCGCGTGCAGCGCGCATACTTCCCAGTAACTGCTTGAGAGACGGATCATCTCTTCCGGTGTCCAGTCCTTCATACGCCCTCCTGCGATCAGTCGGTGTCTGATGTCTTCCTGTAGACTTCCTGCATGTCACTGATATGGCGAAGCTTATCAATAATTCTGTAAAGTTGCGCCGTATCCTTGACTTCGATGAGACATTCTATCTGGCTGCGCCCGTCAACCATGCTCTGAGCGTGAAGGTTGTCGATGTTGGCGTCCTCACGGGCAAGGAGCGTGGCGATATCGGCCAGCATCCCCTTGCGGTTTTTGGCCATGATATGGAGCCCTGCGGGGAATGGATGCGTTTCATGCCCATCCCACTGGACAGAAATCAGGCGGTCTGACTCAAGATCCTGCAGGACAGGGCAGGTGGCCGTGTGCACGACGACTCCCCGGCCGCGGCTGATGAAGCCTACAATATCGTCGCCGGGAACAGGATTACAGCACTTGGCAAAGCGCAGCATCATCCCGTCCACGCCGTTGACGGACAATCCTCCCGTTTTTTTTGCGGCCGGTTCCGTCGCGGCTGGGGCAGGTTCTTTTCTATCCTTTTTGCGCAGCGGGGCCGAATCTACGGCTTCTGGATTTTCCGGCGGCTCCAGCAGCGCCTTCATCCGGCGCAACATCCATTTGGGCGTATGGCGTGCGTAGCCTACGTCAGCCATCAAATCGTCTACAGAGCGCAGGGAAAGCTGCGTTACCATGGCCTGCAGCAAGCCTTCCTTTTCAGCCTTTGCCAGAGGGAGACCGGCTTTGCGCCCTTCTTTTTCCAGAAGCTCGCGGCCAAGGGCTATTGCGGCGGCACGCTCTTCCGTGCGCAGATATTGCTGAATGCGGTTGCGGGCCTTGGCGGTCTTGACGATTTTCAGCCAGTCGCGGCTTGGGAGCCGGTTCTTGTCTGTGATGATTTCAACGGTGTCCCCGTTTTTCAGCGGAACGCCAAGGGGAGTGAGCTTGCCATTGACTTTGGCCCCCACGCAGCGAAATCCCACCTGCGTGTGAATGAGAAAGGCGAAATCCAGCGGTGTCGCGCCTTCCGGCAGTTCCTTGACATCGCCGCGCGGCGTGAAGACGTACACCTCGTCCTTGAACAAATCGAGGCGGAGCGAACGCATAAATTCCTTGGAGTCCGACTCCTGCCCCTGCCGGGCAATGATGCCGCGCAGCCATTCGAATTGGGGAGCGTCCTGCAAGTCAACGGCATGGTTGAGATTCTTCTCTTTGTACAGCCAGTGCGAAGCCACGCCGTGTTCGGCCATACGGTGCATTTCCTCGGTGCGGATCTGAATTTCGATCCGTTCGCCCTCGGGGCCGATGACTGTGGTGTGCAGGCTTTGATAGCCGTTGGCCTTGGGCATGGAAATATAGTCCTTGAACCGGCCGGGAATGGGCTTCCACTGAGCGTGGACAAAACCCAGCATGGCATAGCAGTCGCGCACGTCGTTGACGATGACCCTGAAGGCAAGGATATCGTGCATGTCTTCGAGGCTGAGATTTTGCTCCTGCATTTTTCTGTAAATGCTGAAAACATGCTTGATCCGGCCCCATACAGTGCCCTTGAGGCTGTTCTCCCGGAGGATATCTTCAAGATGGGAGATGATTTTGCTGATGATATGACGTTCCACGACCTGGTTGTTTTCCAGCCAGTCAGTGATCTGGGCGTACACATCCGGCCGCAGGTATTTAAAGCTGAGATTCTCCAGCTCCAGCTTGATTCTGTGCAATCCCAGCCGGTTGGCGAGAGGAGCATAGATATCCATGGTTTCCTGGGCGATGGGCTGGCGCCGGTGCGGCTTCTGAAAATCCAGCGTGCGCATGTTGTGGAGCCTGTCCGCCAGCTTGACCACGGGAACCCGGATGTCATGGGACATGGCAAGGATCATTTTGCGGATGTTTTCCGCCTGCTGTTCCTCGCGGCTGTCGAACGTCATCATGCTGATTTTGGTCACGCCGTCCACGATGTCGGCAACCTGTTCGCCAAAATCGGCGTCAATGTCTTCCAGTGTGGCCTTGGTATCCTCCACAGTGTCATGAAGCAGCCCCGCCATCACGGCGTAGGCGTCAAACCCCATCTCAGCTAGGATGCCGGCCACAGCCAGAGGATGGGAAAGGTACGGCTCGCCGGACATGCGTACCTGCCCCGCGTGGGCGGCGGCGGCATAGGCATAGGCTTTGCGCACCAGGTCGAGCTGTTCTTCCGTGGCGCGCGGGCGAAGATGTTCGACAATGGTCTCAATGGGAGAAGGCGGCTCTGGCGTTTCAAGGCCTTCAATCAGATCGTCCAGGTCGGCGGGAGTCGTGATTTGTTCCATCTGCTTCTTGTTCCTGCGAAATGAGAGTGCTTTCAGATTAGCCAGGAATTTGCCAGATAGTAAAGCCAAAGATCAGGGGATAAGCGCGTGTCTCTGCAAATTTTCAGGTACCCACCACTTGTCAAAGTTGTACATGATTCCGGCCGGGGCAGGCTCTATGCCCCGGAAACGGTTTTGCACAATGGGAAGCGCGTAGGGCACGTAAAGAAACGAGTAGGGCTGCTCTTCATGCAGGATTTCCTGAAAACGATCGTACAGCTGTTTCCGAAAGGCGCGATCTGTGGAGGCGCGCGCCCTGACCAGAAGCTCGTCTACCTCGGCGTTGCGGTAGTCCGTAAAGTTCAATCCCCCGGGCACAGCCCTGGACGAATGCCATACGTCAAAAAGATCGGGATCCTGCACGATGCTCCATCCCAGAATTACCGCGTCAAAGCGCCGTTTGTCTACAAATTCCTTGATGAAGGCGGCCCATTCGACTGTGCGGATATGCGTTTTAATGCCGAGGCGTTTGAACTGGCTCTGAATGATGGTCGCAGTCTTGATGCGCTGATCGTTTCCCTGGTTGGTCAGGATGGTGAAGACAAAGGGAACGCCGTCCTTTTCCAGAATTCCGTCCTGATTCGGCTTCCAGCCCGCTTCGGCGAGAAGCCGCCGCGCTTCTTCAGGATTGTAAGGGCAGGGGGAGAGATTGTCATTATACGCCCATGTGCCGGGTTTGTAGGGGCCGAAGGCGGCAACCCCCTGCCCAAGGAGCACTCCCTTGATCAGCGCTTCCCGGTCGATGGTCAGAGAAAGCGCTTTTCTGACGCGAATATCCTTAAAGAACGGATGGTTGAGATTGTATCCGAGGAAATTGTAGGTAAAGGCGAGATAGCGGTATTTGTTCCACTCCCTGTCCCAGAAAGCACCAGTCGTCTGACGAAGGTACTGCTGGGGCGAAAGATTCATGGTGTCCAGCCTGCCTGCTTTCAATTCAAGAAACATGGTGGAGCTGTCCGGAATAATACGATAAACGACCTCGTCCAAACAGGGGCGTCCCTCAAAATAGTTTTCCGAGGCCGCCAGCACGACCTGGCTTCCGGGCTGCCAGTGTTTGAGCTTGAAGGGACCGGCACCTGTCGGATGCCGCAGAAAAGAGGTGGTGGCCAGGTCTTGTCCTTCCAGGCAGTGCTTGGGCAGGATGGCTCCCATCCAGGTCATCAGGGCGCGGGCAAAAGGCCTGTCATACAGCACTTCAAAGGAATATTGGCCGGTTTTGCGGAATTCCCGGACGGCAAGATAGTCTTCGGCATAGGCTGTCGGCGTTTTGGGATCGATCATAAAGCGGTAGGTGAATTCCACATCGTCAGCCGTCAGAGGCGTGCCGTCCTGCCAGAAAATGTCGCGGCGCAGAACAAAACACAGCTTTTTGCCGTCATCATGCACTTCATACGAGGCTGCCGCCCAGGGTTCAATCTGCAGATCCTTGTTGAAGCGCAGGGGGGCGACAAAAAGCTGGCCGGCGATTTCATGCGAGGCGGAATCTGTGGAGAGATACGGGATCAGGTTTGAGGGCTCGCCAATGCTTCCAAAAAGAATGCGATCGCCAAAAACCGGGGCAGTGCCGTCTTTTTCTGTGGCGAAACCTTCCCCCAGAAAGGTCAGACTTATGAGCGCCGCGCTGAGAACGGTTTGAAGTATTTTGTAATAATTCATTCTTTTTCTCTTTTTGACAAAAAATGACAAAAGAATCGTACCATTGATCAAAACGCTTGAAAACGGGTAATGCTTGGCTTATAAAAAAAAGATATTACTCAACCAGCGCTGGGTCAGGGGAAACTGATGAGCTTATGTGAAGACAGTATCGCCAGACAGATAGTGGAAAATTTTTTGCATGACACTGTTCCCGAATATATCCGGGAAATGGGCCAGGATATCCTTGCTCATGGCGGCGTGAGCAAGGTGACTATCCATAAGGACGGCGACTACTGGGAAGCCGAAGGTGTCATTCAGGGCGAAGATTTTCAGAACTATACTCCGCGGTTTACGCTGAACCTGGTGGAGCGGACCATTTCGCATGTCTGCAATTGCCACGACGCCTTCGCCGGTGTCTGTGTCCACGCTGCGGCCGCGGCGCTCAAACTGTCTGCCAACTTGCAGGAAGATTACGGTATCGAAGTCGAGATTCCCAAGCCAAGGGTCGATTGGCGGCAGAGCTTCCGCAGCTTTTTCACGTCATCGCTGGAACCGGAACCTGGCCGGCACTACCTTATCTTCCGTTTTTATCCGGAACCCGGGCGGCTGACGGTGGCTTTTTTCCGCGGCCGCCAGAACAAAACAGGCCTCTCTTCTGTCCATCAGGAAACCTCGCTTGAGCAGATCCTCCGCAACCCTGAATGGTGCAGCAACGCCCCGCAGATGATTAACGTCATCCGGCAGATCGGGCATTATCTCGACTATTACGGCCACCGTGTGGAAATTCCGGACGGCCTTGTCTCGTGGTTTTTCTGGGCCGTGCGCCGCGAATATTATCTGTACTGGAAGGATACAAATATTCCGTGCACGATTGTGACGGCGCCCATGAGCTTGAAAATCCGTCCAACCATGGAGGACGACGGCCTGCATTTTGATGTTTACCTTCAGCAGGCCGGCAAAAAGCCGTTCTGCATCACAGACGAAGAAGGCGAACTGTCCTTCCACGGCCAGATGCCCATGTGGGTTTGCTGGAACCAGGGCTTTTACCCCGTTCAGACCAGCCTCCTGCCTTCACTGATCAAAGAGCTTATCGGCAGTCATCCTGTGATTCCCCAGGATAACCTGTCAGAGTTTCTGGATCGCGTGTGGACACGGCTGCCTGCGTCCGAGCTGTATGAGCCTGACGACTTCCTGCGGGTCATGGAACCCATTTTCCAGCCGGCCACTTACGATCCCAAGCTGTTCCTCGGCGAAGAGGGCAGCCTGCTTACGCTTGAGGTGCAGAACACCTACGAAACCGTGCATGGCGAATTCATCATGCCCGGCCCGAACCCCGACTTCCAGACCGGCAGCTATGTTTTTGAGGGCCGCACCTACCTTGCGCGCCGCGATCAGCTTGAAGAGGCCAATCTGATGGCCCAGCTGACGGAGATGCGCTTCCAGTCCAGAAGCAACAAACTCTGGTTCATGGAACCGGAGGAAGCCATTGCCTTCCTGCTGGATTCATATCCAAAACTTGTCGAAAACTGGCGTGTCTACGGCGAAAAAGCCTTGAACCGCTACAAGGTCAGAATCGCCCAGCCGGTGATTTCGGCCAAGGTGGAAAGCAACGAAAAAGAAAAATGGTTCTCCCTTGATATCGCTGTGGAGTACGACGGCCAGCAGCTTCCCCTTGAAAAGATCTGGAAGGCCTGGGCCAAGGGCCGGCGCTATGTGCAGCTGAAGGATGGTTCCTATACCAGCCTGCCTGAAGCCTGGCTGGAAAAACTGGCACACAAGCTTCAGGCCCTGGGTTTTGACCCCGCTCGTCCTCCGAAGCGGCAGTACAAACAGTTTGAAGCCACAGTCCTGGACAGCCTGCTGGATGATTTGCCTGCCGTTCAGACAGACTCGTTCTGGAACACGCTCCGCGAGAAAGTCCATCACTTCAAGGAAGTCGTCCCTGTTCAGCAGCCGAAAGGCGTTACCGCCACACTGCGTAATTATCAGCTGCAGGGCGTATCCTATCTCAATTTCCTCAGTGAGTATGGTTTCGGCGGCATCCTCGCGGACGAAATGGGGCTTGGGAAAACCATCCAGACGCTCTCTTTTATCCAGCATATGGTCAACCGGGGCATTGAAGGTCCGAACCTTATTGTTGTGCCGACCTCTGTCCTGCCCAACTGGGAGCGCGAAGCGCAGAAATTCGTTCCAAATCTGGAATGCCTGGTTATTTACGGGACACGGCGGGAAGGCATGTTCCAGAAGGTCGCTCGTGCCCATATTGTCATTACAACCTACGCGCTGCTGCGGCGCGATTTGGAAGAGCTGGAAAAATATTTCTTCAATGCGGTCATCCTTGATGAAGCCCAGAATATCAAGAACCCCAGCACAATCACGGCGAGATCCGTGCGTACCATCAAATCCCGGATACGCCTGTGCCTTTCTGGGACGCCTATTGAAAACAATTTGTTCGAATTGTGGTCGTTGTTTGAATTCCTCATGCCGGGCTTCCTGGGGTCCCAGCACGCCTTCCAGCGGGGAGTGGTCAAGCCTATCCGGGATGGCGACAACGAAACGCTTGAATATCTCCGCAACCGTGTCAAACCGTTTATTCTCCGCCGTACCAAAGTCGAGGTCGCCAAGGATCTTCCGCCGAAGGTGGAAAACGTGTCCTATTGCGCTATGACCGACGAACAGATGGAATTGTACACGTCGCTTACCCGCAAACTGCGCGAGCAGGTCCTTGCCGATGTGGAAACCAAGGGCATGGCAAAAAGCCAGATGTCCATTCTGGACGCACTGCTCAAGCTGCGCCAGATCTGCTGCCATCCCCGCCTGCTGCGAGTCGATATGCCCGATTTCAGTACCGCGAGCATGTCCTCAGGAAAGTTTGAAGCCTTTAAGGATATGGTCTTCGATATCGTTGAGGGGGGGCACAAGGTTCTGGTGTTCTCGCAGTTTGTCCAGATGCTGCAAATTATACGCAGCTGGCTCCAGCAGACCTCGATTTCGTTCTGTTATCTTGACGGAACCAGCAAAAACCGGCTGGAGCAGGTTGATCAGTTTAACAACAGTCCCGATATTCCGATCTTCCTGATATCCCTCAAGGCAGGGGGGACAGGTTTGAACCTGACCTCGGCGGATTACGTTATCCACTATGATCCATGGTGGAACCCTGCTGTGGAAAGCCAGGCCACTGACCGCACGCACCGCATTGGCCAGACACGGCAGGTTTTTTCGTATAAGCTGATCTGTCAGAAAAGCGTTGAGGAAAAAATCCTGAAACTCCAGGATATGAAAAGGGGAGTGGCGGAAGCGGTTATCCCCGGACAGGATACGTGGAAATCTCTGACCAGAGAAGATCTTGAAATGCTTTTTGAAGTTTGACAAAGAGGAACAAACCCATGTCCGAGCCAAAAGATATGTGGCAATGCCCTGTTGCCAACTGCGGTTATGTTTATGATCCTGCCCGCGGCGATCGCCGCCGTAAGATTCCCGCCGGTACCCGTTTTGAGGACTTGCCGGACGACTGGACTTGCCCTGTTTGCGGCGCGTCCAAAAAGAAGTTCCGTAATTTGGCGGAGCAGGGGTGAGAGAGTCATATTTCCCGTGCTATTTCACCATGCTGGAACAGTAAACGCTTTTTTTGAAAAAAGTGTTGACAGGAAATTCAAAAACAGGCATAACAAACTTCCGCCGCGTGACGGGATTGCGTCACGCGGCGGTCTGCAGAGAAAACTTTCTTCGGGTATTTCGCCGGGACGTGGTTCCGGGACTTTGAGGGAGAATGAATCTGTAAAAAGTGCTTGACAGTGGGGCGGAGCTCCGCTAGAAAGTGCGGGTTGCCCGGCCGGGGGCCGGGGCTGGTTCTTTGACAAGTGAAGAGCGAACGGGAACAAGACTTTGAGTTTCGCTTCACAGTTT
>Ga0208297_1000642_pt1 | contig 58406 bp, 42 predicted proteins | sample LMS_cellobiose_e_FD_187367 | JGI IMG/M metagenome (GOLD analysis project Ga0208297, IMG submission 187367) | Rumen-fistulated moose microbial communities from Alaska, USA - LMS_cellobiose_enrichment (SPAdes) (version 2) | ecosystem: Host-associated > Mammals > Digestive system > Stomach > Rumen...
ACGAGCTGATCTCCACGCCGTTGATACTGGTGCGGATCTCCGTATAGAGCACGTAGTCGGTGACGGTGTCGGCGCAGATCGGGGCGAACATTTCCAGCGCCAGCAGGGCGGCGAGCGCAAGAGTCCGGAGCCGGCGGGTATATTTCATACGCGATTCCTTTCTATATCATCGGGCGCGGAAACGCCTCAGGAGCTCTCTTTCTTTTTCAGCTTCTCTCTTGTCCCGTCGGGGCGGACGACGGTCGTGTTCTCCAGGATGCCGCGCAGCGTCTGCCGGTATTCGGCGATATACGCCGTGCGCAGCGCCGCCTGTTCGGCCTTCTCCGCCGGGGTAAGCCCCTCCGTCTTCGCCTTGCGGGCGAGGGCGTTGATGCGGTCGAGCTGTGCCTGCTCCATCGCTTACAGCTCGCAGGTGCCGACGGTGCGCGGGAACGGCAGAACGTCGCGGATGTTCGAGACGCCGGTCAGGTACATGACGCAGCGCTCAAAGCCGAGGCCGAAGCCGGCGTGGCGCGCCGAGCCGTACTTGCGCAGATCGAGATAGAACTCGTAATCCTCGCGCTTCAGGCCGAGCTCGTCCATGCGCGCGAGCAGCTTCTCGTAGCTGTCCTCGCGCTGCGAGCCGCCGATGATCTCGCCGATGCCGGGGACGAGGCAGTCCATGGCGGCGACGGTCTTTCCGTCCGGGTTCAGCTTCATATAGAAGGCCTTGATCTCCTTCGGATAGTCGGTGACGAAGACCGGGCGGCGGAAGATCTTCTCGGTCAGATACCGCTCGTGCTCGGTCTGCAGATCGCAGCCCCAGGAGACCTTGTAGTCAAACTCGTCGTTGTGCTCCTCCAGCAGGCGCACGGCCTCCGTGTAGGTGACGCGGCCGAAGTCGCTCTCCATCACGTGGTGCAGCCGCTCGAGCAGACCGGTATCGACGAACTGGTTGAAGAAGGCCATCTCCTCCGGCGCGTTCTCCAGCACGTAGGCGATGATATATTTGATCATATCCTCGGCCAGCGCCATGTCGTCGCCGAGATCGGCGAAGGCGATCTCCGGCTCGATCATCCAGAATTCGGCGGCGTGGCGGGTGGTGTTCGAGTTCTCGGCGCGGAAGGTGGGGCCGAAGGTGTAGATGTTTTTGAACGCCATGGCAAACGTCTCGCCGTTCAGCTGGCCGCTGACGGTAAGGCTCGTCTTCTTGCCGAAGAAATCCTCTTTGTAATCGACGGCGCCGTCCGCGGTGCGGGGGACGCGGTCCAGATCCATCGTCGTGACCTGGAACATCTCGCCGGCGCCCTCGCAGTCGCTGCCGGTGATCAGCGGCGTATGGACGTAGACGAAGCCGCGCTCCTGGAAGAAGCGGTGGATGGCAAAGGCGGCGAGGGAGCGGACGCGGAAGACGGCCTGGAAGAGATTCGTGCGCGGGCGCAGGTGGGTGATGGTGCGCAGAAACTCGGCGGAATGGCGCTTCTTCTGCAGAGGATAATCGGGGGTGGAGGGGCCCTCGACCGTTACTTCGGCGGCGTGCAGCTCGAGCTTCTGCTTGGCGTCGGGCGTAAGCACGACGGTGCCGCGGACGACGACGGCGGTGCCGACGTTCAGCTTGGAGATGGCGGCAAAATCGGCGAGCGTATCGGCGTAGACGATTTGCAGCGGCTCAAAGAACGTGCCGTCGGAGACGACGAGGAAGCCGAAGGCCTTGGAGGCGCGGTTATTGCGGACCCAGCCGCCGACGGTGACTTCCCGATCGGCGTAGGCTTCGGGCGTTCGGAAAAGATCCTTCAGGTTCAGCAGATCCATACAAATACCTCACAACGTACCGGAGAATGCTCCGGGAATGATAAAAGATATTATATCATTTTCTTCTGTATAATGCAATGGTTCGCGCGCAAAAAGTTGCGTGCCTTCAGCGGAGGAAGCGCGCGCAGATCCATGCCGTCAAGCAAATAAAAAAGCACGGGACAGACAGCCTCCGCGCTCTTTGTCCCGTGCTTTGCCTCAAGGTCTTTGAAAAAGGGCCGAGGGGAGGGACTGTCCGGAGAAAGTCCCTCCCCTCGCGTATTCTCCGCGCTTCACAGCAGATCCGCGTCGTAGAGCGCGCGCTCGCCGCCGACGAAGGGGGCGCGGACGCGGGCTGCGGCGAGCGGCGCCGCGCCGACGGTGCGGACGGGAAGCCGCAGCGGCACGGCGACCTCCTTCAGGTGCATGCCGATCAGCGTGCCGCCGATGTCAAGGCCGGCGTCCGCGCGCACGTGCCGCACGAGCACCGGATCCGAAAAGCGCTTGAAGGCGGCGTAGGCGAAGCCGCCGCCCGCCTTCGGCATCGGCATCGCGTTCACGCGCTCATATCCCGCGGCAAACGCCCGCTCGACCACCAGCGCCCGGTTCAGATGCTCGCAGCACTGCGCCGCGATGCCGATCCCGGCAGGCGCAAAAACCGACGCGAGTCCCTCGAGCGCCGCCTCGGCCAAAATCGGCGAGGAATCGCTGCCGATCTTCTCCCCGGCCATCTCGCTCGACGAGCAGCCGACGGCAACGAGATCGCCGGCCCGCAGCCGCGCCGCCGCGCACAGCGCGCGCGCGGCCTCGGCCGCCTCGGCGCGGATCTGCGCGCAGAGCGCGTCGGGCGGCGGCGGCAGCTCGACGCCCAGCGCGCGGGCGAGCGAGCACATGTCGGCGGCGGTGTGCTGCGCCGCCGTGCCCCGCGCCACCGGATGCGAGACGAAGAGGCAGCCCGCCGTCCCGGCGTTGATCCCGGCGAGCACGTCGATCTCCCGGTCGCCGATCATCACCGCGTCCTCCGCCCGGATGCCGTAATTGGACAGAATATACTGCACCGCGTCGGGCGCGGGCTTCGACGGGAAGTGCATCGTCGCGTCCACGCTCCCGGCAAAATACTTCGCCAGGCCCCACGCGCGCAGATAGGCGCCGGAGGACGCGCCGCGATGCGTATAGAGGAAGTTCCGCCCGCCCGCCTCGCAGATCGCGCGCAAAACGTCCGCCGTGCCGGGAAACGGCTCGATCAGCGGCCGCAGCGCCGGATTGCGTTGCCGCGCCGTAAAATCCTCATACTGCGCGTCGCTCATTCCGTAGCGCTCCCGCGCCTTCTGAAAATGGACGACGAGCGCCGCCATCGCCTCCTCGTGCGTGTACGGCGTGCCGGCGGCGTCCAGCGCCGCCTCCAGCGCGGCGGCGATATGGGGATAGCTGTCGAACAGCGTCCCGTCAAAATCCCAGATAAATGCCTGATAGTTCATGAAATCTCCTTATGAAGCGGCACGCCCCGGCTTCCCGGGGCGTGTCGGCGGCGTTATTTCTTGAGGGCGACGGCGGCCTTCGCCTTCTCGGCGATGGCGGCGGCGTCCAGGCCGAAGTAGGAGACGAGCTCCTTGGCCGGGCCGGAGCGTCCGAAGGTGTCCTGGATGCCGATGCGGAGCACCGGTACCGGGCAGCGCTCGGCGAGGCACTCGGCGACCGCGCCGCCGAGACCGCCGATGACGGTGTGCTCCTCGCAGGTGACGATCGCGCCGGTGCGCTGCGCCTCGGCGGTGATCAGCTCGGCGTCGAGCGGCTTGATCGTGTGGATGTTGACGACGGAGGCGGAGATATTCTCCGCGGCAAGCAGCTCGCGGGCGAGCAGCGCCTGCTCGACCTCGATGCCGGTGGCGACGAGCGTCACGTCCGTGCCGTCCGCCATCTTCACGCCGCGGCCGATCTCGAAGCGATAGCTGTCGTCGAAGAGGATCGGCACGGCCATGCGGCCGAAGCGCAGGTAGCACGGGCCCTGCATCCGGATCGCGGCCTCGACGGCGAGGCGGGCCTCGACGGCGTCGGCGGGATTGAGGATCGTCATGCCGGGGATCGTGCGCATCAGGGCGATGTCCTCGCAGCACTGGTGCGTCGCGCCGTCCTCGCCGACGGTGATGCCGGCGTGCGTCGCGCCGATCTTGACGTTGACGTGCGGATAGCCGACGGCGTTGCGCACCTGCTCATAGGAGCGGCCGGCGGCGAACATCGCAAAGGAGGAGGCGAAGGGGATCTTGCCGGAGAGCGCGAGGCCGACGGCCACGCAGATCATGTTGTTCTCCGCGATGCCGCAGTCGAAGAAGCGGTCGGGGAACGCCTTTTTGAAGGTGCCGGTTTTCGTCGCCTCGGCCAGGTCGGCGTCGAGGACGACGAGGTTTTCATATTTCGCACCGAATTCCGCGAGCGCGCGTCCGTACGCCTCGCGGGTTGCCATTTTATCTGCCATACTCACTAAATCCTTTCGTTATCGCTGATATTGTGTCAGAGCGGTCTCTCACTTGTCTCCGTGGCCGAGCACGCCCTGTCTGAAGGGAGAGCTTCTCGCCGCCAGATCCGGGAAGCGGTGTTCGAGGGCGGCGGCGGCGATCTCGATATCCTCCGCGGCCTCGCGCGCGCTGTTCGTTCCCACCGTCACCATGTCGCAGCCGCGGATCGCGCCGAAGGAGAACGTCAGTCCCACGTACGGCGTGCAGCGGCCGGCGGCCATCGGCTTGATCGTCATGACGGGGTGCTTCGCCGCGTGGATGATGCGCGCGACGCTCTCGATCTCGACCTGCATGAGGAAGCCCATGCAGTTGAAGATCTGGATGTACGTCTCGACGTCGTACTCATTGGCGTCCGTGTACTGGACGACCTCCGGCATGTGCGCCGAGAGTCCCGGCAGCAGTCCGGCGGCGCGGATCATCGAGAGGTAATCGGGCAGGCGCGGGATCGCGCGCAGGTTCTTGTTCACGAGCTGCTCCACGCTGGTGTGGTGGATGAGGCAGAAGTCGGCGCCGATCTCGCGGCTGTGCCGCACGGCGGCCTCCGCCTCGCGCCTCGCCTCGGCGCTGTCCGAGACGTTGAGCGCCGGCGTGTCGATCCGGATGATCTTCTGCCCCGCCTTCTGCTCGGCGTAGTCCACCGCCGCGGCGGCGATGGGCGTGGTGCTGAGCGGCGCCATGACGGCGTCGATGCCGGAAGCAAGAAACGTGGCGATCACCGGATAGAAATCCTCCGGGCGGGCAAATTTCTCTTTGATGGCCGCGTCGGCGGCCGCGCCGGTATGGCTCCAGCCGAGCAGCCAGTTGGTGCCGATGAGCATCCGGGGCAGGCTGAGCGGGCCGACCGTGGTTCTGGGGAACGAATTCATTGCACATCCTCCTTCCGGGTGGCGGAGCGGACGAGGCGCCTCAGCGTTCGCCGAGGTCCTTCATCGCGGTTTCGTACTGTTCGGTGTTGGGGGCCTTGCCGTGCCAGCCGACGTTGTTCTCCATGAAGGAGACGCCCTTGCCCTTCACGCTGTGCGCGATGATGACGGTCGGCTTGCCCTTGGCGGCGCGGGCGGCGGCGAAGGCCGTCTCCAGCTCGTCGAAATCGTGGGCGTTGACGTCGAGGACGTTCCAGCCGAAGGCGCGGAACTTGGCGTCATGCGGACGGGGGTCGACGACGTCCTCCAGGGCGCCGTCGATCTGCAGGCCGTTGAGGTCAAGGATCCAGCAGAGGTTGTCGAGGTGATGGTGGCCGGCGAACATGGCGGCCTCCCAGACCTGGCCCTCCTCGCTCTCGCCGTCGCCCATGATCGCATAGACGCGGCGGGAGGCGCCGTCCATTTTGGCGGCCAGCGCCATGCCGGCGGAGACGGAAACGCCCTGGCCGAGGGAGCCGGAGGACATATCGACGCCGGGGGTATGCTTCATATCGGGGTGGCCCTGCAGATAACTGTCGGTGTGGCGGAAGCCCTTGAGATCCTCGACGGGGAAGTAGCCGCGCTGTGCGAGCACGGAATAAAGGCCGGGCGCGCAGTGGCCCTTGGAGAGGACGAAGCGGTCGCGCGCGGGATCGTCGGGATTCTTGGGATCGACGTGCATTTCCTCAAAATAGAGGTAGGTAAGAATGTCTGCGATGGAAAGGGAACCGCCGGGATGGCCGCTCTGCGCGGAATATACCGCGTCGAGGATGCCGACGCGCACGCGGCGCGCGATCTCGGTCAGTTCGGTCCGTCTTTGCGTATCCATAAAAGCCTCCGTAGATGGTGGATGAAAAATGGGATTGCATATCCTCTATATTGTACCCGCTTTTTGCGGATTTGTCAACGTATTTTGGCTTTTTTCATCCGTCCGGGAATCAAATCCGCCGTCGGGCGGCAGCGGCCGCCCAATGAGGCGCGCAAAACGAACAGCGCCCGGCCCCGCGTTCTGACGGAAACGCTCTGACTGAACGCATTTGAAACAGGGCGGGCCTGCCCGCCCTATTGACAAAGCGGATACGATTTGTTATACTGATAATGAAATCTGCCGAAAGCGAGGTCAGCCCCCTATGATTACGCATCTTGGACACGCCGCCGTGCGCGTCAGCGACCTGGAAGCCAGCCTGCGCTTCTACGTCGATGTCCTCGGTCTCAGGGAGGCCTTCCGCCTCTATACCCCCGAGGGAGCAACCGCCACCGTTTACCTCATCATCGCGCCGCACCAGTTCCTTGAGCTCTTCCCGAACGGGAAGCGCCGCGTCGAGATCGACGGCGCGACGATCGGGCTCGCCCACCTCTGCCTCGAGGTGGAGGACATCGAGGCCGCCTACGCCGCCGTGAAGGAGCGCGGCGCGCCGCTTGACACCGGCATCATCACCGGCAAGGCGAAATGTCTCCAGTTCTGGACGCACGACCCCGACGGCAACCGCGTCGAGCTGATGGCGCTGCCGCCCGAATCGTACCAGGCGCAGGCCGCCGCGAGGTTGTTCCCCGATGCGTAACACGAAGAAAAAATACGCCGCCGTCCGCCGCCGGGCGCTGGCGCTGCTTCTGGCGCTCACCGCACTTTTCGCCGCCGCCTGCCGCGCCGATCCGGCGAAGGAAGAGGGCGATCCGTCCGGGGCCGATACGCCGCGGATCCGCTACCGCTATGCGGAAAAAGAAGAAGGACAGGCGCTGCTGCTGTCCAACAACGCCTATTTCGACGGCCTGTGTGAGAACGATCTCGATTACCGGATGCAGAAAAAGGGCGCGACGCGCGAGGAGTTCAAAACCTACGCCGCCGAGCAGATCCGGGAATTTTCCAAAATGGACCGCCGGCTGATCGACCGCTGCTTCGCCCAGATGGAGGAGACGCTCGCGGCGCGCGGCGTGGAGCTGCCCCTGCCGGAGGAGATCGTCCTCATCAAAACCACCGCGGCCGAAGAGGGCTTTGCCTCCGGCTACACGCACGGCACGCAGATCTACCTGCGCGATCTCTATATCATGGGCCTGCACAGCGCGGGGGAATCCCAGATCAGACAGATGACGGAGATGCTGTGGCACGAGCTGTTCCACTGCCTGACGCGCAGCAGTTCCGAATTCCGGGAGAAGATGTACGGCATCATCCGCTTCACGGTGCATCCGGAGGAATTCACCGTGCCGATGAGCGTTCTGCCGCGTTTCGTGAGCAATCCGGACGTGGAGCACCACAACGCGACGGCCGTCTTCCGCATCGGCGGCCAGGACGTCGCGTGCTGGCTTGCCGCCGTCACCGCCAAGCCCTTTGAACAGCCCGGCGACCGGATGTCAAACGGCATGACGGCGGTCCTTGTGCCCGCCGACGGGCGCGATCTTTCGTTTGCGCTGGAGGAGGCGGAGAATCTGTACGATGTGTTCGGGAAGAACACGCGCTATCTGATCGATCCGGAGGAATGTCTGGCGGACAACTTCTCCTACGCGATGCTTTTCGGCCACGAGGGCCGCGCCACGCCGCTCCCCACCCAGGAACTGCTCGACGCGATTCTCACGGCGCTCACGCCGTGAGCGCGCCGCCCGCCGGAAGCCAAAGAAAAAACGGCGCCCCATCGGGCGGCCGCGATCAGGCTGCTTTTAGGAAGGACGGTGCGATCCCGCGGGAGCGGGATTACACCGTTCTTCCTTATCGCCGCAGGCTTTACAGGCCGAAGGCCGCGCATGAACGGAAATGCGGTTGAAATATTCATGAAGATATTGTACAATGAACCCGGAAACCGGATGACAGGAGGAAAACCATGTTTACCGTCAATTATAAAGAGCTCAGCCTGTCCTTTAACGAATTTCATGAGATCGCGGCTGAAAATATGCCGCAGTACGGAGAATACTGCCTGCTCGAGCTGAAAACGGGAGATTATACCGCAGGCGGCTGGTATCCGTCCGGAAACGGGCAGCCCGCGGCGGGCTATTTCCTCCGCGGGACCGCCGACACTGTTGATTCGGAAGAGGTGGCAAGATGGCACTCTCTCGACCGCTATGATCTCACGGACTGCCTTGAAGATGAAGAGATCGGCTGGATCAATCTCGGGCCCGAAGAAGAAGGCGGCCGCAGCGTTCAGTTTGAGGGGTTCAAGTCGTTTGCGGACAGAAAGAACCCGAAAGAGGAGCAGTTCTGCCTTTTGATCATGAAGGACGGCAGTCTGGCGGCGGGCAGATGGAACAAGTGGCGGAACGAAGCCGGAGGAGCTTTTATTTACTCGTCGGCGCTGGCGAGCCACAGCTCGGACAAGGTGTGGGCATGGACGCCGCTCAGCCCGGATCCGATCTTCGCCGCGGAGCAGGAACAGGAGAAGGAGAAAAAACGCGAAAAGAAGCTGAACAAAAGCCCTGTCGCGGATCCGGAGCTGTTCAAATACGGGACGGATATCAACGTATATTACGAAAAAGCGCTGGAAAAGCTGCGCGAGGAATTCCCTTGGGCGACCCTCACGATGATGAGAAAATGCACGCCGGTCTGGCAGATCGCGCCGCTTCACGGCAAATATGTTTTCGGCCGGATCAGTAAGAACTATTATGACGATTCGGACATCGTGACCCCGTGGACCGAGGGCACCACCGCGGACGAGTTCATCGATTTCCTGTGCGGATATACCCGCGATACGGTGAAAAGCTCGAATCCGGAAGAGAAATTCAAGTTCGGTACGGACATCAGCGTATATCTTGAAAAGGCTTTCAATAAGGTCAAAAAGGATTATCGCTGGCTTGACAAAAAGATGCTCTCCGATACCTGGCAGTATGATATACGGAAGGTGGACGGAGACTTCGAGTTTGTCAGAAGATACGGGAACAAGGACAAGTTTTCAGTGTACGACGTGGAAAGCGCCGAACGTTTTATAGAGAGTGTGGAGTACGACTATCAGAGCGAGGCGCTTCGCAAAAATAAAACCGTGGCGAGTTATGCCCCTTCATTCGGCCATATCAGTGTGCACGGCTGGAATCTGGAGAGCTATGTTTTCTACAAGCTGCAGTCGGGCGATTACAAGGTGAGCGTAACGGCCGGAGACCGCACGGCCGGCGGCAGCAGGGATTTTTTCATCACGCCGTACTGCTTCGAGGCAAAGACCTACGAAGAATTCCTTGACCGCTATCTGGAGATCGTTCCGGGCCACTCGTTCGGCCTGGGAAAAGAAGAGTTTCTTCCGGACAAGGAACTGAAACAATTCCTCGGATATTGAGAATCCGGATACGAGAGCAGCCGGGACGTGAAAGAAGGAATGAACCGGCGGAGATGCGGCGCTGCCGCGGCGAATTCCGGCCTGATGAAAAAACGATCCCGACAAACCGGGAATTTGTGAGGGCAACAATTGATCAAAAAATGCAGCGGCGGGAGCGATCCCGCCGCTGTGCGTTATGCAATTCCTTCGGCAAGCGGTACGCCCGCCCCGCAAAGCCGTCGGCCGCGCTGATTCAGTTGCTTTGGCCGTTTTCAAGATGATCGCCATACCGCCCCGGGCATTGGGGCGGCGTTATTTCAGTTCTCCCGGTCGGCGGACCAGGCCGCGGCGGCGCGCACCGCGCGGCGCCAGCCGGCCAGGCGCTCCGCGCGCACGGATTCCTCCATCTGCGGCGTATAGACGCGCGCGTCGGCGAAATGCGCGGCGAGCGCGCGGCGGTCCTCCCAGAAGCCGCACGTCAGCCCGGCGAGATAGGCCGCGCCGCGCGCGGTCGCCTCGGCCGATTCAGGCCGCACGACGACGGCGTTTGAGATATCGGCCTGGAACTGCATGAGCAGATTGTTGTTCGAGGCGCCGCCGTCCACGCGCAGCCGCGTCAGCGGCAGACCGGTATCGGCGACGGCCGCGCGCAGGATGTCGTCCGTCTGGTAGGCGATGGCCTCCAGCGCCGCGCGGATCAGATGATCGCGTCCGGAGGCGCGCGTCATGCCGACGATCGTGCCGCGCGCGTACATATCCCAGTAGGGGGCGCCGAGCCCGGTGAAGGCGGGCACGACGTAGACGCCGGCCGTGTCGGGCACCTTCGAGGCGAAGTATTCGCTGTCGCGCGCCTCGCGGATCAGGCCCATCGCGTCGCGCAGCCACTGGATCACCGCGCCGCCGACGAAGACGCTGCCCTCGAGAGCGTACTGCGGCGTCTCGCCGTCAAGAACGGCCGCGCACGTCGTCAGCATCCCGGCGCGGGATGCGACCGGCGTGCCGCCGCAGTGCACGAGCAGAAAGCAGCCGGTACCGTAGGTGTTCTTGGCGTCGCCGGCCTCAAAGCAGCCCTGCCCGAAAAGGGCGGCCTGCTGGTCGCCGGCCATGGCGCAGACCGGCACGGACGCGCCGAGCAGCGCGACGTCGCCGTAGTGCGCGCCGGACGGGCAGACCGTCGGCAGCATCGCGCGCGGGATGCCGAAGAGCGAGAGCAGCGCCTCATCCCAGTCGTGCGTGTGGATGTTGTAGAGCATCGTGCGGCTGGCGTTCGTCTCGTCCGTCTTGTGGATTCTGCCGCCGGAGAGCTTCCAGAGCAGCCAGGTATCCACCGTGCCGAAGAGCGCGCGCCCTTCCTCGGCCGCCGCGCGGACGCCCTCGACGTGCTCAAGGATCCACGCCAGCTTCGTGGCGGAAAAATAGGCGTCCGGGCGCAGCCCGGTCTTCTCGCGGATCATCGGCGAGAGGCCCTCGCGCGTCAGCCGCTCGCAGGCCTCGGCCGTGCGGCGGCACTGCCAGACGATGGCCGGCGCGAGCGGGCGGCCGGTCGTTTTGTCCCAGACGACGACCGTCTCGCGCTGGTTCGTGATGCCGATGGCGGCGATCTGTGTCGAATCGGCGCCGCAGCGGGTGATGGCCTCGGTGAGGGTGCCGTACTGGGCGGCGTAGATCTCGAGCGGATCCTGCTCGACCCAGCCGGGCCGGGGATAGGACTGCGCGAATTCGCGCTGCACGCAGGAAACGACGGCGCCGGCGCGGTCGAAGAGAATGGCGCGGGCGCTGGTCGTGCCCTCGTCAAGCGCGAGGATGTACTGTTTCATGGCCGGGTTCCTCCTTCAGGCTGCACAGCAGCAGGAATACCGCCTGCCGCGCGGGCAAGCCCGCGCGGCAGACGGCGCTTGGGTATATCAGTCGTTGCGGTCGAGCTCGCCCGTCAGGAAATCGTATTCGTAATGATACGTGCGTCCCTTGTAGGTGAGAGAGAAGAGCAGGCTGGTTTTGGTGCGGTTCAGCGAAACGGAATCGCAGGGGAAATCAAACGCATACGCATCGATCTCCCACAGATCGTCGAGCAGCTCGATCACCTCGCCGCCGGCGGTGATGACGCGCAGCGAGTAGATGCGGTCGCTCGGCGTGTAGACGTAGGCGCCGTAGAGCACCATCTCGTCGCCGGAGTCGAGCACGAGCAGCGTCTCAAAGTACGCCTCGTCCTGCAGGCCGGCGAGGATCGCGCCGGGATCGTTCTCGGCGTATTTGCTGCCGGCCAGAAGCCCGTTCAGCGCGTCCAGATCAAAGGAGACGCCGAGGGGGGAGGCATACCCGAGGATCACGTCGGTGACGGAGCCGTCGGAGAGGGCGAAGTACAGCGGGATCACGCCGCGGACGGCACCGCGGAAATCGCGGTAGTAGCTGGCGGAGCCGAAGGAGACGGTGCCGTAGGAGGCGCCGGACATGTAGACGCAGCCGTAGTCGAGGCCGGCTTCGAGGATCGGGTTCTCATTCTCCGGCGTGACGCGGAAGGTGCCGAGGTTGATAACGCCGTTCTCCGGATCCCAGTCGGCATTCATGTAGTACTTCGAGAAGCCGTATGCTGCGGCCGGCGAGTCGGCGAGATCGCCCAGGTCCTCGATGCAGACGCAGGTGTAGCCGCCGATGTTGTACGACGGCACCTCCAGCCCATTGACGCGGGCGACGATCTTCGTCTCAAAGACGCCGCCGATCACGCTGCCGCCCTTGCCGCGGGCGGTGTCGGCGTATTTTTCGTAGTGTGTGGGGATCGGCGCGGAGTCGGCGGAGATGACGCCGTTCTCGCCGTCCCAGGTGACGCGGAAGCCAAAGTCGGAGAGCTGCTCGATCATGACGCAGGTGCGGCCGCCGATGTTGTACGACGGGATCGGATGGCCGTCCACCGTGGCGAGGATCTGCGAGTCGTAGACGTCGCCGACGCGCACGTCGGCCGCGGACACGGCGCAGACGGCGCAGAGGCACAGCAGTGCGGTGAGAAGAAGCGGCAGGAGTTTTTTCATGATGGTCAATCCTTTCGGTTGCGTTGTTCTGTCAATATGATACCATGAACGTCGGCGATTGTCAAAGGAAAGTATTGCTTTGCTGAAAATTTTTACAATTTTTTTCGCCGCGCGGCGCGCGCCTCTTGCATTTTCCCGCGCGCTGTGCTATACTGATGACGGTGGGCGTCCATCGCGGCGCCAATCATATGAAGATCATACAAATTCAAGAAGAGCGCGCCGCCTCACGGAAAGTCTGCAAAGCAGAAGGAGGGCGGCGGGAAGAGGAGCGATTGATGGAACAGCTGCAAATGATGCTGCGGCCGGTACGCCGCGTGCCGGTGCTTCTGCGCGAAGGCATGACGCTGATCGATTCGGCGACGGAAGAGATCGCGCCCGCGGCGCTCGACGCCGCCTGGGGCGACATCTGCGAGGAACTCAACCGCGGGCGGAACGAGGCCGGATACTATACGCGTCTGATGCTCGGCGACGAGAAGATCCCGCGCGGCGGGATCCTGTTCGCGCGCGACGCGGACGGCACGCTGATCTCGACGGCGGCGCTGCAGCTGCTCGGCGAGGGCCGTGCGAACCTGCACATGGTCGGTACGCTGCCGCGCGCCAAGGGGCGCGGCGCGGCGACCGCCGTCTGCGCGGCAGTCGTCTGCCGGGCAGCGGAGTACGGCGCTGAATATATGACGCTGAAGACGGACGATTTCCGTCTGCCGGCCATCGCCGTCTACCGGCGGCTCGGCTTCCGGCCGGTGCTCGCCGCCTCGCCGGACGCGCGCGAACGCTGGCAGAAGATCGCCGGCGTGCTCGGCCTGCGGGAGATCGAGGTATGGAACGAGGCCGGCGAGCCGGAGACGATCCCCGCGATCCCCGCCCCGAAAAAGGCGGTGCGCATCGGTATCCTCGGCGGCGCGCGCGGCTCCAGCTACGTCCGGCCGCTCGCCGCGCTGCCCGACGTCGAGGTGACGGTGATCTGCGAGGCGAGGCCGGAGCTGCGCGAGCAGCTGCGCGCGCAGTTCGGCGGGAGCGTGGCCGTGGTCGCCGATTTTGAGGAGATGATAAAAATCGGCGTGGACGCCGTGGTGCTCGCCAACTATTTCCCGGATCATGCGCGCTGTGCGATCCGCGCGATGGAGGCCGGCGTGGACGTCGTCAGCGAGACGACGGCGGCGCCGACGCCCGACGAATGCCTCGCGCTGCTGGAGGCCGTCGAGCGGACGGGGCGCAGGTACATGCTCGCCGCCAACTGCCCCTCCATGCTCGGCCCGGCGGAAATGACGCGCCGCTACCGCTCCGGGGAGCTCGGCGACGTCCTCTACGCGGAGGCGGAGTATCTCCATCGGCTGGAAGGCGACGACGCCGAGGCGGCCGCGCGCCGTTATTACCCGACGCCCACCCACTGGCGGCGCTTTATTCCCTCGACCTATTACAACATGCACACGCTCGGCGTGCTTCTGGCCGTGACCGGCCTGCGCCCGCTCCGCGTCACCGCGATGGAGATCGAGACGAAGCCCTTCGCCGATTCCGTGCCGCTGAAGACCAACAAGACGGCCGGCGGCGTCGCGCTCTACGAGATGGAAAACGGCGCGATCTTCCGCTCGACCGGCTGGTGCGATATGGGCCCGGACGGCAAGTGGTTCCGCCTCTCCTGCATGAACGGTACGCTGGAAACCGTGCGGACGGATCAGGACCGGCTCCTGTGGCGCAGGAACGGCGCCGCGCCGGTGGAATACGAGCCGGAAAACCCGTATTCCGCCGAGGAACAGAAATACGGTCACAGCGGCGCGGACGCCGGTATCTGCCGCCGCATCCGCGACTATCTCGTCGACGGCCGCGAGCCGGACTTTGACGTCTACCGCGCGGTCACGCTCTCGCTGTGCGGTATCTACGCCTTCTACAGCATTCTCGACGGCCGCGCCTACGACATTCCCGACGTGCATGACCGCGCGGCGCGCGAGTGCCTGCGCGGCGACACGCGCTCGCCCTTCCCCGCCCCCGACGGAGCCGCCACCCTGCCCACCTCCCGCCGCGCCCGCGGCGTCTGACGGAATGCCATTTCCGCGCCGGGCCGCCCGCTTTCCGCGGACGGCCCGGCGCTTTTTGAAAAGGAGAACACGGCCCTTTGAAAAGGGCCTGGCGGAAACTTTTATAAAAATGATTTTTTTATCTTCCATACCTCTCCCTTAATTTTTTACCGCAAGGCAAGGAGATGGGGTGGCGCGGAGGGGAAGGAACTTCGCCGGGCCGAGGGTTCCCCGCCGCGAGGTTACGAGCGGTGGGGGTTCCGGGGTGAGATGGTCCCCGCTCAACTTCGCCGCCGCAGGGGTTCCCCGCCGCGAGCCTGCGAGCAGTGGGGATTCCCGTGAGACGGCGCTTTCCCTCCTCCCTGATTTCTTAAAATACGGCTGTTGCATTGCCGCCTGATTTGTGCTATACTATTTCCGTTCCAGAGAACAGAAAGAGGAAACCTCCATGGCAACTGTGACAATCATCGGCGCGGGCATGATGGGCTCCGCCCTCGCCTTCCCCGCCCGCGAGAACGGGCATACCGTCCGCCTCGTCGGCACCCCGCTCGACCGGGAGATCATCGATACCTCCCGCGCCACGGGACGGCATCCGAAATTCACGCGCGATTTTCCCGCGGGGATCGAGTATTATCAGGTCGAGGAGATGGACGCTGCGATCGCCGGCGCGGATCTGATCATCGGCGGCGTCTCCAGCTTCGGCGTCGACTGGTTCGGCGAGGCCGTGCTGCCGCGCATCCCGGAAAAAACGCCCGTCCTCTCTGTCACCAAAGGCCTGCTCGACACCGCCGACGGACGCCTGCTCACCTATCCCGCCGTCTGGGCGCAGCGGCTGGCCGCCGCCGGCCTCGCGCCGCGCTGCCTGAACGCGATCGGCGGCCCCTGCACAAGCTACGAGCTCGTCGCGCACGACCAGACAGAGGTCGCCTTCTGCGGGCCGGATCTGTCGGTGCTGGAGACGCTGCGCGCGATCATGCAGACGGCGTATTATCACATCAGCATCACGACCGACGTGACCGGCATCGAGAGCGCGGTCGCGCTCAAGAACGGCTACGCGCTCGGCATCGCGCTCACGATCGGACAGAATCAGCGCGAGCGGGGCCTCGACAGCGAGCTGCACTACAATTCGCAGGCGGCCGTCTTCGGCCAGAGCGTGCGCGAGATGGCGAAGTTGCTGCGGATGCAGGGCGCGCCGTCGCTGGAGAATCTGGTCGTCGGCGCGGGCGACCTGTACGTGACGGTCTACGGCGGCCGCACGCGGCAGATCGGCATCCTGCTCGGCCGCGGCATGGACATCGACGAGGCGAAGGCGGCGCTCTCCGGCGTGACGCTGGAGTCGCTGGTCGTCGCCGCCCGCGTGGCGCGCGCCGTCCGCGTGCGCGCCGCGCGCGGCGAGGCGTCGCTCGAGGACTTCCCGCTGCTCCTGCACGTGGACGATATCCTCACCCGGCACGCGCCGGTGGATCTACCATGGGAGAAGATGAAATTCTGACGGGGAGGCAGGGGACGCGATGGGGCGACCCTTTTGAAAAAGGGTCGCCCCAAGCCCCACCCGAAAACCTTTGAACAAAACACAGGACGAGGCGAGTGCGGATCGCTTGTCCTGTGTTTTTGCTTTGGCAGGCGGCAGTGCCGCCTGCGCGCGCCTGGGTGCGGGCACTGCCCGCTCAGGCGCGGCGATTGCGCCCGCGGAAGGTGTTGTACCGATCCGGCTTCCAGACAGGCTTCACATCGCGCACCGCCTCGGCCGCCGTGATCTCTGCGTCGCCGTTGTCCACGTCAAGCAGCGTGTAGCGATCGTTGCCCATGCCAAGCTCCTTCATATAGCTCAGCTGACGCAGCCCATGGCGCGTCTCGATCCGCTCGATCAGCGCCTTGCCGCCGCCGTCGGGCAGATTGTAGATCAGATCCACACAGGCGCTGTCCGCCGCGAGGATATCAAGCGAGGCCACAATGCCCACGTCCGGCGTCACCACCGGCTCGGCGTCGCGCCCGGCGCAGTCGCAGTCCACGGACATGTTGCGCATCGTGTTGATAAAACAGACGTGCGGCGCAAAATAATCCACCGTCGCCTTCGTGCTCTCAGAGATGCGCTCCATCAGCTCCTCCTCCGCAATGCTCCACATGTTGGCGGAGCCGACGGCGGTGTGGATGTCGCGCTTGCCGATGCGGCCGTCCGCGCAGCCGATACCGATGTTCTTGTTCGAGCCGCCGAAGCCGCCCATCGTGTGCCCCTTGAAGTGTGTCAGCACCAGCAGGGAGTCGTAGGTCGGCAGCGTCTTGCCCAAGTGCATCTCCGTAAACCACTTGCCGCCCTTCACCGGCAGCGTCGTCACGCCGTCGGCGTCGGTGATGTCCACCGGGCAGAAGGTCCAGCCGTTGATCTCCAGCGTTTTGCGGTGCGCCTCGGTCGTGTAGCGGCTGCCCTCGTAGTAGGTGTTCGTCTCCACGATCACGCCCTCGGGCAGGCGGGAGCGGATCAGCTCCTTCACCCACGGGCGGGGCAGGATGTTCGGCCCCTCGGCCTCGCCGGTGTGCAGCTTGATCGCCACCCTGCCGCACAGTACGGAGGAGACCTTGTCGTAGATCTTCCTCAGTCCCTCCTCGGACAGATCGCGGGTGAAATACACCACGGAGCTGCCGCCCGTGCGCGCTTCATAGGGAACGTACCGGTTGCCGTCCTTCCCGGGCGTCGGATTCTGCTTGTTCATTTGATTTTTCCTCCTTTGTATTTTCGTTGAATGTTCACATGTCTGAGCGGCCCGCCGCCTGCCGCAGATGCGCGAGCGCCATGCGCATCGCGTGCGAGCCGGCCTGGAGCCGGATCCGCTCCCGCGTGCCGTGCGGAGAGAAGTGCATCGTTTCGGTCACGGTGCCGCGCGCGTCGGCGAGGCCGAAGCAGACCGTGCCGACGGGCTTTTCGGGCGTGCCGCCGCCCGGCCCGGCAACGCCGGTCACGGAGACGGCGAGATCCGCGCCGGCTGCGCGGCGCGCGCCCTCGGCCATCTCCCGCGCCGTCTCCTCCGAGACGGCGCCGTGGGCCGCCAGCGTCGCCGGGGCGACGCCGAGCAGCCCCTCCTTGACCTCGTTGGCGTAGGAGATCACGCCGCCGAGAAAGACCTCGGAGGCGCCGGGCAGCGCGGTCAGCCGTGCGCCGATGCCGCCGCCGGTGCAGCTCTCCGCCGTGGCGAAGGTACACCCGGCCGCGCGCAGCGCGGCGAGCAGCGCCCAGGCCGGCGCGTCGGCGGCGGCCTGCGGCGTGTCCGTCTCCGCATAAAGATGACGCGCCAGATCCCGCGCGAGCACCCGTTCCCGCATCTCGCGGCAGAGCGATTTCGCTTCCTCGAGGTCAGCGGCGTGCGCCGTCAGCCGGATGCGCACCTCGTACTCGCCCGCGTAGGGTGCGACGGTCGGATTCGCCGAGGAATCCATGATGTCGCGCAGCCGCGCCTCGGCCGCGCTCTCGCCGATGCCGCACAGGTGCAGGTTCAGGCTGTAGAGCACGCCGTCCGAGAAGCGCGAGAGATACGGCACGGCCGACTCCTCCGTCATCGGAACGAGCTCTGAGGGTGGGCCGGGAAGCAGCAGCACGGTCTTGCCGCCCTGCCCGATCGCCATGCCCGGCGCGGTGCCGTGCGCGTTGGGAAAGACGGCCGCGCCCTGCGGCACGAGCGCCTGCTTTTTGTTGTTGGGCGTCATCGGCGCGCCGACGAGGGCGAGATACGCTTCCATTGCGCGCAGCGACGGCTCGTGCAGCACCAGCGGCAGCCCCAGCGCCTCGGCGGCGATCTCCTTTGTGATGTCGTCCGTCGTCGGGCCGAGGCCGCCGGTCAGGATCAGGATGTCCGCGCGCGCGAGCGCCTCGTCAATGGCGGCGCGCAGCCGCGCCGGATTGTCGCCGACGACCGTCTGCCGGTAGAGTGGAATGCCGAGCGCGGCCAGACGCCGCGCGAGATAGGCGGCGTCTGTGTTAATGATGTCGCCGAGGAGCAGCTCGGTGCCGACGCTGAGAATCTCTGCTGTCTTCATATGGAATGTCCTTTCTTTTGATCCGCCGCAGGAGGGGTGGAGCCCCCGAAAGCATATTTGATCCGCCGGGGGGGAGCGCGTCGGCGGGCGGCAGGGCCGCCGGCCAAGCGCGGCGGGCACTGCCCGCCCGCTAGACTTTGAACTGCGACTGGAAGAGCGAGTAGTAGAAGCCCTTCTGCGCCATCAGCTCGTCGTGATTGCCGTGCTCGATCACCTCGCCGCCGCGCAGCACCAGGATCACGTCCGCGCCGCGGACGGTGGAGAGCCGGTGCGCGATCACGAAGCAGGTGCGGTCGCGCATCAGTTCCAGCATCGCGGACTGGATGCGCATCTCGGTGCGCGAGTCCACGTTGGAGGTCGCCTCGTCGAGGATCAGCATCGGCGCGTCCGACATCATCGCCCGCGCGATCGTCATCAGCTGGCGCTGTCCCTTCGAGATGTTGACGCCGTCGTCGGTGATGACCGTATCATACCCCGCCGGCAGCTTTTCGATAAACGAATGGATGCCGGCGGCCTTCGCCGCGGCCTCGATCCGCTCGTCACTCACCTCGCCGTGCGCGCCGTAGGCGATGTTCTCCCGGATCGTGCCGGAGAAAAGCCACGTGTCCTGCAGCACCATCGTGTAGGAGCGGCGCACGGCGCCGCGCGCCGCTTCGCGGATCGGCACGCCGTCGAGGCGGATCTCGCCGCTGTCGGGATCGTAGTAGCGCATGAGCAGATTGATGATCGTCGTCTTGCCGGCGCCGGTCGGGCCGACGATGGCGACGACCGTGCCCGGCGTCGTCTTCAGATTCAGATCCTTGATGATCACGCGGCCGGGATCGTAGCCGAAGCGGACGTGCTCCGCTTCCACCTCGCCGCGCACGCGCGCGAAGCCCCGGGCACCGGGCGCGTCCTTCGGCTCCTCCTCCTCGTCGAGCAGACGGAAGACGCGCTCCGCCGCCGAGGCCGCGGACTGCAATTCGCTGATGATGTTCGCCGTCTCGTTGATCGGGCCGGAGAACTTGCGCGAGTAGAGCACAAAGGAGGAAATATCGCCGAGCGAGATGGCGGAGGACAGATAGAGCAGCGCGCCGAAGACGCTGACCATCGTCAGCGAGAGATTGTTGATGAAGTTGACCGTCGGGCCGACGAGGGTGCCGTAGTAATCGGCCTTGAAGTAGGCGTCGACGGCGTCCGTGTTGCGGCGGTCGAAGCGGGCGATCATCTCCCGCTCGCGGCCGTAGGCGCGGATCGTCCGCTGGCCGGAGAGCATCTCCTCCGCGTAGCCGTTGAGCTCGCCGAGCTTGGCGGAGCGGGCGCGGAAGAGCGGACGGACGTGCTTCGAGTTGTAGATCGTGAAGAGCACCGAGGCCGGCACGGTCACGACGAAGACAAGGCACAGCCGCGGCGAGATCGTGATCATCATCGCCAGCGAGCCAACGACCGTGATGAAGCTGGTGACGATCTGCACGAAGTCCGTCGAGAGAGAGGCGTTGATCGTGTCGATGTCGTAGGAAATGCGGCTGATGATGTCGCCGACCTGCGTGCGGTCGAAGTAGCCGACGCGCAGGCGCATCAGCTTGTGAAAGATGTCCTCGCGCATCTGTCGCACGATGGAGCGCGAGAGGCGGATCATGATGACCTGCAGAAGGTACTGCAGGCCGCTGGCGAGAACGTAGAAGACGGCCATCAGCGCGCAGTAGTAGAAGACGCGGGCAAAATCCACGCGCCCCGCGCCCGGCTGGATGGCGTTGATCGCCAGGCCGGAGAGCTTCGGGCCGATGAGGGCGAAGAGATTGGAGGCGATCGTGATGACGACGGCGAGCAGCACGTTCCACTTGTACTTGTACAGATACGTGCCGAGCCGCAGAAAGATGCGGAATTTGTGACGAGTCGGGACGGCGGCATCCTGGGGATTCGTAGCCTTCGGCCCGCCGGGCATCCTGAAGTTAGTCAAGGATGGCACCTCCCATCTGCGAGTCGGCGATCTCGCGGTAGAGCGGGCAGCTCTCGAGCAGGTCGCCGTGCCGGCCGGCGCCGAGGATCCGTCCCTCCTCGAGCACGAGGATCCAGTCCGCGTGCTGAATGGAGCTGATGCGCTGCGCCACGATGACGCACGTCGTGCGTCCGGCGTAATTCTCGCGGATCGCCTGCCGCAGGGCGGCGTCGGTCGCGTAGTCGAGGGCGCTGGAGCTGTCGTCAAGAATGAGGATCTCCGGATCGGCGGCGAGCGCGCGGGAGATGAGCAGCCGCTGCTTCTGCCCGCCGGAGAGGTTCGAGCCCTTGATCGTCAGCTCGTAGTCAAAGCCGCCCTTTTCCTCGACGAACGGCATGGCCTGCGCCAGACGCGCCGCGCGCTCGATCTGCGCGGGCGTCAGGGAGCGGCCGAAGTCGATGTTCTCAGCCACCGTGTCGGCGAAGAGAAAGTCGCTCTGGAAGGCGCCGCCGAAGCGGGCGGCGAGCTCTTCCCGGGGAATCGTGCGCACGTCGCGCCCGTCGATGCGCACCGTGCCCTCGGTGGGATCATAGAAGCGCATCAGCAGCTGGATCAGGGTCGATTTGCCGGAGCCGGTGGGGCCGATCACGCCGAGCGTGCCGCCCTTCGGCAGCGAGAAGCTGATGTGCTCGAGGTCGTTTTTGCGGCCGTTGTAGGAAAAGGTCACGTCGTCGAACTCGATGGCCGGCGCGTCCGCGGAAATTTCCTTCTCCTCCGCGGGGAGAACGGCCATGTCGGCGGGCGTGTCGAGCACCTCGGCGATGCGCGCGGCGGAGGCGGTGCCGCGGGAGAACATGATGAACATGCGGGTGATGGACATCATGGCGTTGGAGATCAGCGTGCAGTAGGTCATGAAGGCGAGGATGATGCCCGGCTCGGAGGCGCCGATGTGGACGCGCCAGGCGCCGACGATGACGACGGCCACGATGCCGAGGTTCATGAAAAGGTTCATGAGCGGATTGGTGATCGCCATGGTGAGGGAGGCCTTCGTCTCGCGCTTTGTCAGATCGGCGTTGGCCTCGCCGTAGCGGGCCTTTTCGCTCTCCTCCTTGGTCAGCGCCTTGATGACGCGGATGCCCTGCGCGTTCTCGCGCACGACGCGCGTCATGCGGTCGATCGATTCCTGCAGCGCGCGGTAGAGGGGAATTCCCCTGCGGGAGACGGTGTAGACGACGAAGGAGATCGGCGGCAGGATGGCGACGAGGACGAGGGTGAGCACGGGCTCAAGGGACATGGTGATAAGGATGCCGCCGATCAGCATGATCGGCGCGCGGACGCCGAGCCGCTGCATCATGCCGATCATCTGGTGGATGTTATAGGTATCGGAGGTCAGGCGCGACTCCAGCGAAGGGATGGTGAAGGCGTCCACCTGACGGCTCGAGAGGTAGCTGATGCGGGAAAAGAGCTGCGAGCGCAGCTTTTCGGTGGTATTGCGGGCGACGCCGGCCGCCATGCGGTTGGCGGCGATGTTGCCGCCCCAGGCGATGAGGGCGCACAGAAGCATAACGGCGCCCCAGAGGAAGATGCCGCGCCTTTCACCCGTCGGCACGACGTCGTCGATCATGAAGGAGAGGATCATGGGCAGGGCCAGCTCGACGACGGTGCCGAAGAATTTGAAGAGGAAGCCGACGATCATGCGCGGCACCTGCGGGCGCAGGTATTTCCAGACGTACCGAATCGTATTCCACCACCATTCGTAAATACTCTTTACGTCTTTTTATTATATCACAGAATTCGGTGTTGTCAATAGGCAACGGGAGATTTTTCCGCAAAACGTGCGGCGGGCGGCCAGTGGCCGGCCGCCGTGTGCTGACTCACAACTCCGCTGAAGTTATGAATGCGCCTGGTCGCCGTCACTGCCCGCCCATCAGCTTGTACAGCCGCGCGCAGCGCGGCGCAAAGTCCCACCGCTTCTCAAAGAAGCGCGAGAACAGCCCGATCACGCTCCCGTTCAGCAGCGCGCACACCACCGTTCCCAGCTTCACCCCCTCGAAATGTCCGAAGCCAAAGAAGAGAAAGCTAAGCGCCACGCCGACGGCACAGCTCACAAGATCATAGATCGTCTTGCAGACCGGGATCCGCCAGCCAAAGCGCGCGCACAGCTCGTACACAAACAGCTCGTATACCTCCGGCGCGATGTAGGTGTGAAACATCAGCGACACGCCCGCCGAGCAGAAGAGCATCCCCGCCGCGTAGCAGACCAGCCGCGCGGCGGTCGTCGCCGGCAGCATCGCCGCCAGGATCATCAGCCCGTCGAGCACGAGTCCGTAGAGAAACGCCGTCGCAAACGAAAACAGATACCACAGCTTCACACGGCGAAGGATCAGGATCAGCACGAGCAAAAGCAGCGCCTGCAGCGCGTACTCCGCCATACCGAAGGTGAAAAACGGCAGCCGCAGCGACAGCGCGCGGTATACCAGATAGGCCGGCGCGACCACCATCGAGACGCCCCAGTCCGCGTGCTCCATCAGCGCGCAGCCCAGCGCGATGCCGACAAGGCCCAAAAGATACGCCAGCTCCGCCGGGAAAACCCGGCGGACTTTCTTTTGTGTTTCCATCCGTCCTCCGTTTCACTCGAGAGAGAACATCTCAAAGAGCACGAGCCGCCCGACGGAAAACGTCGCCCGCTCGCCGTCCCACGTGAAGGGGATCTCCTCCTCCCGCTCGCCGAGGCGGGCGACGCGCGCCGGACGGTGCGGAAGACGCACCGAGACCGAAAACGGCACGACCGGCAGCCGCTCGTCGGTGCAGAGCAGATCGACGCAGGAGACGAGCGTGCGCGCGCCGTCGCGGAACGTCACAAGCTCCACCTGCCGCGGCGCGTCGCTCACGAGAAGCCGCTTCTCCGGCGGCAGCAGATACCGGACGAGCGAAAGGAAGAGCGCACGGCCCGCGCGGCGGCCGTCCGTCTCGATCGGCGCGGCGCTCCAGAGGACGCGGCCGCCCCCGACGCGGCGCTCGAGGAGACCGGGGATCCCCGTCGGCACGCCGGGCGGATCGGAATGGATCGAGGCGAAGCGCGACTCGCGCCGCGTCGTGTAGGGCAGCGTCAGCGTCGCCAGCACCGTGCAGTCCGGCGCGGTCTCGATCACCGGCAGCCTCTTCCCGGCGGGATACGGATAGTCCACCGTGAAGGGATCAAGCAGCGCCTCGCCCGCCGCCGTCGGCGCAAGATACGGCTCCGTTTCCGTGTCGCCCGTCACGCGCGCGCCGAGCAGCGCCGCGAGCAGCGCCTCGTCCTCCGCACCGGAGAGATAGAGCGTCCCGCCCGCCTCGACGTAGCGGATCAGATCGCGGCGGCCGTCCTCCGTCAGCGCACCCAGCTCCGGCACGATCGTCAGCGCGTAGGGCGAGAAGTCCCGGCAGGCGTCCGGCGCCACGGCGACCGGGACGCTCTCCTCGATCAGCGCGCGCACCGCGGCCACGGCGCACTCCTTGTTGCCGCTCTTCAGTCCGCTGTGCAGGTTCCAGCGTCCCTCGGGCGAGTAGCGGACGGCGGCGTCCGCCGCAAGCGTGCCGGCGAAGTATTTCTCATAGGGGATCTGCCGCTCAAAAACCCGGCCGATCCGGTCGTAGACGCGGCGGTCCATCGTGCCGACGGGGTCGATGGCGTCGATGATGAACGACGCGCCGTGGTGCGCGGCGGTCAGAAGGACCTCCGCCGCAAGCGCGTCCTCCGTTTTGGTGATCGTGTGCGCCTGCAGGTTCGGCTCGCAGCGGCAGGTCATGTATTCGAAGGGCGGATTCTTCGTCACGGCGGCGTAGTACTTCGCCGTGAAGGAATGGTTGTAGAGATCGCCGTAGAGATCGCCGCCGGTATAGTCGCAGGCGTCGTTGACGCGCTCCGAGGAGCCGTTGACGGACGAGTCGCCGGCGACGGCGCAGGCGTAATTGTGCTCGACGGAGACGCCGGGCATCGCCCGCCGCGTCTCGGCGGACGCAAAGGCGGCGAACTCGCCCATCCAGCGGCAGCGCAGCGTCTGAAATTCGCGCCAGCGCGCGTCGTGCCAGTCCTCGCGCACCGGCATCTCCTCCCCCGGCCGCCCCGTCTCGGCTTCATAGCGGGCGCGGCAGGCATCGCAGCGGCAGATGCCCGGCCAGAAGAGCATGTCGTAGAACATGCCGTCGAGGAGCAGCGTGCCGTCCGGCGCACGGAAAAAGGCGGCCATCTCCGCGATCTGCGCGGAGACGAAGGCGCGGTATTCGGCGTTGTTCGGGCAGAGGAGGCCGTAGCGGCCGCCGCGCTGGCGCGCGGAGGTGCCGTCGTCGCCGGTGACGAGCCGCCACGCGGGATGCCGGTCCTCCTCAAAGGTATTGTAAATCAGGCTGTAGTAGCCGACGGGATGCATGCCGGCCCCGCGGCAGAGCGAGGCGAGGCGGCGCATGGCGTCCGGCCGGTCACGGAAGGCCGCGTGCATGCGGCCGACCTTTGTCGGAAAGTAGCAGAGCCCGGCGTGGGACTGCAGATAGAGCATCGGCGCCTCGATGCGGGCGCGGCGAAGATTGTCGAGATATTCCTCCGGCTCAAAGCGGGAGAGGAAGGCGGGATCCCAGTCGGCGATGTGCATATCGACGAGGTTCCGACGGTAGGTATGGGTGTACCAGGCGGCCATGGCGTCGCCTCCTTGCAGAAAATCAGAAATAATGCGATATCGTGAGTATACCATAGATTCCGCCGCTTGTCAATCGGGGAAGCGGCATAACGGGGAAATCGCAAAGTCTTTTCGGAAACCCCTTGCACATTCTGCCGAATTCGGGTATAATATAGATACCAATCCAAATCACTGTTATCGGAGGTTTCCCATGCTTGTTTCCGCAAAGGACATGCTGACCCGCGCGCGCGAGGGTCACTATGCCGTCGGTCAGTTCAACATCAACAATCTGGAATGGACGAAGGCCATTCTTCTCACCGCACAGGAGATGAATTCTCCGGTCATCCTCGGCGTGTCCGAGGGCGCCGGCAAGTACATGTGCGGCTACCGCACCGTCGTGGACATGACGAAGGGCATGATCGAAAATCTGAAGATCACCGTCCCCGTCTGCGTCCACCTCGACCATGGCTCCTATGAGGCCGCGCTGGCCTGCATCGCGGCCGGCTTCTCCTCCGTGATGTTCGACGGATCGAAGTATCCGATCGAAGAGAACATCACCAAGACGCAGGAGCTGGTCAAGCTGACCGGCAATCTCGGCCTGTCCCTGGAGGCCGAGGTCGGCGCCATCGGCGGCGAGGAGGACGGCACCGTCAGCATGGGCGAGTGCGCCGATCCCGACGAATGCAAGCGCATCGCCGATCTGGGCGTGACCATGCTGGCCGCCGGCATCGGCAACATCCACGGCAAGTATCCGGCCAACTGGCCGGGCCTCCGCTTCGATGTGCTGGCCGCCGTCAAGGCGAAGACCGGCGACATGCCGCTCGTGCTGCACGGCGGCACCGGCATCCCGGCGGACATGATCCGCGAGGCGATCCGTCTCGGCGTGTGCAAGATCAACGTCAACACGGAGTGCCAGATCGCGTTCACCGCCGCCGTCCGCAAGTACATCGAGGACGGCAAGGATCTTGTCGGCAAGGGCTTTGACCCGCGCAAGGTGCTGGCGCCCGGCGTGGAGGCGATCAAGGCCACGGTGCGCGAAAAGATCGAGCTCTTCGGCTCCGCGAACAAAGCATAAAACGCGCCCCCCAGGGTCACAGTGCAAAAAATACCGGGACCGCCGTATTGCGGCCCCGGTATTTTTCTGTCTGCGGAAGGAAGACACGCCCTCGTCTTTTCTCAGCGTGACGGCCGCACGCGCTTTTTCGGAAAACAAGCCGCCTAACTGTATGTTTTTATGATCTCCTCAGCGATCTGCCGCCGCGGCACACAGCGGTCCATCGCCTGCTTTTCGATATATCGGTGCGCATCCGGCTCGGTCATTTTCAGCTCGCTGATCAGCAGCCATTTCGCGCGGTTGACAAGCCGGATCTCCATCATTTTTTCTTCGATGGACAGCGTTTTTCTTTCGGTTTTCCGGATCCTCTCTCTGGCGCTGACAAGCCAGCCGGAAGCCAGCTCCAGCGATGCTCTTGCGGTTGGCTTCTGTATCAGGAATACCCCGTGCTCCGCCAGCTGATCGAAGGACTGCGCATATTGCTCCGCTCTTGCCAGAAAGAGAACGACGGTCTGATAGCTGCTGACCGTGTCGACGGCGAAACGAATGCCCGCGTCATCCGGCAGGGGAGAATTGACGATCACCATATCAAAGTCCCGCTCGGCGACCGCACGCTTGGCAGCGCTGATATTGGAAACAAACTGGACGGGTGAAAAAACAGGGATGGAAAAGATCTCAGGCAGCGCCTGATTGAGTTTTTCCGAGGCCGATACGACCAGAACGCTGTATACCTGTTCCTTCAGGCTCAAGCACTCCCCCTCCTTTCGCCGGATTTTTCACGGATTATTCCGCACAGTAGATATCCGCGATCTTTTTCGGTATATACGTTTTGATAAAGCCGTCGTTTTTCGCCGCGGCTTTGGCGGCATCGAGCGTTTCGGGCAGCCTGACAAGCTCCGAGACGGCTTCCGCATCGGCCTTGAACAGGTTGATATCGACCGGTCTCGGCAGCTCCGCCTGCTTCCGGATGCCGTCCAGCCCTGCCCAAATCAGAAGCGCAAAGGCGATATAGGGGTTGGCCGAGGGATCGGGAGAGCGCAGCTCGGCGCGGCGGAATTCGTGCAGGGCGGCGGGAACGCGCACCAGCTGCGAGCGGTTTTCCGCCGACCAGGAAACATAGCGCGGCGCTTTGCGCCGGCCAAGCCGTCGATACGAATCCTCGGCCGGATCAAGAAAAACGGTCATCGGGATCACACGGTCAAGCACGCCTGCGATCATATGCGCCAGTTTTCGGGAGGAATCGTCGGGACGGACCGACATATTGATATGAAAGCCATTGCCCGGCTCGTCCGGGAGCGGTTTCGGAGAGAAATCGGCGAACAGGCCGTTGCGGCGCGCCACGGTCCGGACCACCGTCTGAAACGTCATGACGTTGTCCGCCGCCGTCAGCGCCTCGGCGTAGCGGAAATCGATCTCGTTCTGTCCGGGGCCCTCCTCGTGGTGCGAGCTTTCCGGACGGATGCCCATCTGTTCCAGCGTCAGGCAGATCTCGCGGCGGACGTTCTCGCCCTTGTCCTCCGGCGCGATGTCCATATAGCCGGCGCGGTCATACGGCGTCCTTGTGGGCTGATTTTTCTCATCCAGTTCAAACAGGTAGAATTCCTGCTCGGCGCCGAAATAGAAGGTGTATCCCGCCGCTGCCGCATCGTCCACCGCTTTTTTGAGCAGGCTTCTCGTATCGCATTCAAACGGTTTTCCGTCGGGATAGGTGATGCGGCAGAACATCCGCACGACCTTCCCGTGCTCCGGGCGCCAGGGCAGCCAGGTGAGCGTTTCGGGATCGGGATGCAGAAACAGATCAGAATGCGCTTCGTCTCCGAAGCCGGCTATGGCGGACGCATCGAAGACGATTCCGTAGGTAAACGCGCGATCCAGCTCGTCCGGCATGATCGAAATATTCTTCTGACGCCCGAACACATCACAAAACGCAAGGCGGATAAACTTCACATCCTCCTCGGCGACGTATTGCAGCACTTCTTCCCTTGAATATTTCATGGTTCCCTCCCGCTTTCAGATAGGTTCTAATTGGCAACGTACAATTGTTTATAAGGATTTTTGCCCTCCGGTGTCACGACCGTGAAGGGATGATCCATCAGCTTCTCTTTCTCCCCGCCGAACAGGCGGCAGTATTCGGAGACGTACCGGCCGATCCCGGCCCGGTCCTCCTCGGCCGCCGGCCGCGCCGTCACCTGAGCCGGGAAGCGGACCTCCCGGCAATCGGAACGCAGAATCAGCTTGCCGCCGTGCATTCCCGCCGAGGGAAAGCTGCCGACGATCCGCCTGCCGCTCTCTCCAAGCCCCAGCACGAGTATCAGGCCTCCGGCCTGATATTCGCCGAGAAAGCTCCCGGCGCAGCCGCCGATTACCATGACGGGGATTTTTTCCCTGTACGCCTTCATGTGGATGCCGGCGCGGTAGCCCGCGTCGCCTTTGACGTAGATGCTCCCGCCGCGCATGGCGTAGCCGGCGGCGTCGCCCACGCTTCCGTGAATGACGATCCTGCCGTCGTTCATCGTGTCGCCGACCGCGTCCTGCGCATTGCCTTTTACGGTGATCTCCGCGCCGTTCAGATAGGCGCCCAGCGCGTTGCCGGGAACACCCTCCAGCGTTACGGAACCGTCCGCCATCCCGGCGCAGAGGAAACGCTGCCCGAGACAGCCCCGAACGGTTTTTTCCCTGTCCGGGCCGCGCAGCGCATCGTTGATATCGCGATAGCCGAGGCCGTTTGCCTGAATCACCATATTATACGACACCTCCGAACTTTTTTCTACGTATATCCTGTGAAAAAATCAAATTGGAAGCCACTTTTTTTGTCAGATCGAAATCGAGCGAAGCCAGCGGTACCTTTTCCCGGATCAAAGCGGTATAAATCCCCGCGCGTTCCGTTCCGCCGATGAGTATAAAGCCCTTCAGCAGGCCGTCTTTTATGAAAAATCTCCGGATCGCTCCGTTTTCCTTTTCCTCGGTCATTTCCCCGTCATAGACGCCGGCGGTCATCATGTGCAGCCCGAAAAAGCCGATGGAATTCATCGGGATCGCGTCCGTGAGCGTCCGCCCGCCGCCCGCCATATTCGCCCCGGCGGTGTGCCCCTGCCGATAGGCGTTCGGGAGAATAGCGAGCACGCGCCGCGCACCGAGCGCCGCGTCATAGCCCTGGGCGCAGTCGCCCGCCGCGTAAATATCCGGCAGCGTGGTTTCCATTTTTTCATTTACAAGGATGCCGCGGTCCACACCGCCGCCCGCGCGGCCCACAAGCTCTGCATTCGCCCGCACGCCGACGGCAAGCACAAGCAGATCAAACTCCACCGTGCCGCCGTTTTTCATGTACGCGCGGTTTTCCGCAAAGCGCTGCGCGGTATCGCCGAGCAGAAACGTGATGCCGTTTTGCTCAAGATGCCGCTGCACAACGGCGGCGCAGTCGGCGTCTAGGATGCTGCTCAGCACGCGGTCGGCGAGATCGCAGACGGTGACGCTGCCGACGCGGCCGCGGATCCCCTCGGCGCACTTCAGGCCGATCAGGCCGGCTCCCACGATCAGAACGCGGGCGTTTTCGTTCAGCGCCGATTCCAGTGTCCGCGCGTCGTCAAGGGTCATGAACGTGTATTTGTTCCGCACCGAATCCAGTCCCTCAAACGGCGGCACAAACGGCCGCGAGCCGGCGGCGACGCACAGCTTGTCGTACGGGACGGCACACCCATCGTCCAGTGTGACCGTGTGGGAGACGGCGTCGATCGATACGGCGCGCCTGCCGTAGGCCACCCGGCAGCCGTTTTCTTCATAAAACCCGTCCGCGCGGTATTTCATCCGCTCGGTATCGGTCCTGCCCTCCAGCAGGTACGAAATCAGCGGACGGCTGTAAACCGGATGCTTCTCTTCGGAAATCACGGTGACGTCGCCGCCGCGGTCAAGTGAGCGGAGCCCCTCGATGCAGCCGACGGCGGCAGTTCCGTTGCCGATGACAACATATCGCTTCATTCCGCCTCGCCCCTTTCCTCATAGACGATCGCACGGTTCGGACAGCCCGCGGCACAGGCCGGTGCGCCGCAGGCGTTCTCCAGACACAGCTCGCATTTCTGCATGATGCCGTCCTCTCCCGGCGCCAGCGCCCCGTAGGGACAGACCAGCACGCAGGTCAGGCAGCCGACGCATTTCGCGCGGTCGATCCTCACCACGCCGTCCCGCTGAAAAATCGCGCCGGCGATGCAGCTCTTGACGCAGATCGGATCCCGGCAGTGGCGACAGGAAACGGCGAATGTGATCCGGTCGTCTCCCTCCACATGGATCCGAGGAAAGATCCTTCTATCCTTCAGCGCGGCGACCATATCCTTTAAGCCGGAATTGGCAAAGGCGCAGTTGTATTCGCACAGGTGACAGCCAAGGCACCACTCTTCATTCACATACACACGTTTCATGCCGTCACTCCCCCGCATGGGAGATCCCGAGGATCTCCAGCTCCTTTTCATTCAGCCCGACGCCGCGCAGCATCAGGCGGTTGCCGCGCAGCGCTTCGATGGAGTTGATGCCCATGCCGCCCATGATCTCCATGATCTCGTGCCGCCACGCCGTCATGAGGTTGACCAGCCGAGCCGAACCAACGTCAGGATGGAGGCGCCGGACCAGATCGGGCCGCTGGGTGGCGATGCCCCAGTTGCAGCGGCCGCTCTGGCAGGTGCGGCAGAGATGACAGCCAAGCGCCAGAAGCGCCGCCGTGGCGACGTAGCAGGCGTCGGCGCCCAGCGCCACCGCCTTGACCACGTCGGCCGCCGAGCGGATCGAGCCGCCGACGACAAGCGAAACGTTTCCGCGGATCCCCTCGTCCCGCAGACGGCGATCCACGGCGGCGAGCGCCAGTTCCACCGGGATCCCCACGTTGTCGCGGATGCGCGTCGGCGCGGCGCCGGTGCCGCCGCGGAAGCCGTCGATGGCGATGATGTCCGCGCCGCTGCGCGCGATGCCGCTGGCGATGGCGGCGATGTTGTGCACCGCGGCGACCTTGACGATCACCGGCTTTTTGTACTGCGTCGCCTCCTTGAGCGAAAAGACGAGCTGACGCAGATCCTCGATGGAATAGATATCGTGGTGCGGCGCCGGTGAGATCGCGTCCGACCCCTCCGGGATCATGCGGGTGCGGGCGACGTCGCCGACGATCTTGGTGCCGGGCAGATGACCGCCGATGCCGGGCTTCGCGCCCTGCCCCATTTTGATCTCAATGGCGGCGCCGGCGTTCAGATAATCCTCGTGCACGCCGAAGCGGCCCGATGCCACCTGAACGATGGTGTTTTTCCCATATTTATAAAAGTCCTCGTGCAGGCCGCCCTCGCCGGTATTGTACAGGATGCCGAGCTCTGTCGCGGCGCGCGCCAACGACGCGTGCGCGTTGTAGCTGATCGAGCCGTAGCTCATCGCCGAAAACATCACCGGCAGCGACAGCGCGAGCTGCGGCGGCAGCGCGCAGTCGATTCTTCCGTCTTCGCTGCGTTCGATCTGCGGCGGTTTTTTGCCGAGGAAGACCTCGGTTTCCATCGGCTCGCGCAGCGGATCGATGGGCGGATTGGTCACCTGAGAGGCGTTGATCAGTATCTTATCCCAGTAGACGGGCAGCGGCTTCGGATTGCCCATGGAGGAAAGAAGCACGCCGCCGCTGTTTGCCTGCTTGTAGATTTCCCTGATCGTATCGCTCTGCCAGTTGGCGTTCTCACGCAGCGCGCAGTCGCTTTTCACGATTTTCAGCGCGCGGGTGGGACAAAGCGACACGCACCGCTGACAATCCACGCACTTCGTCTCGTCGCTGATCATCATGCCCCGCTCTTCGCTGAACGAATGCACCTCGTTGGCGCATTGCCGCTCGCAGACGCGGCAGGCGATACAGCGATCCGGATTGCGGACCACTTCAAATTCCGGGTAGATGAACTCCACTCCCACACTCACGCACCTTCTTTCACGGTTACGATTACCGGCTCGCCGCCCGACGGCGCCCAGATTTTCTCCGCCGCCGGCTCCATGACGCGGATCGCGGCCTCCTCGCTGGCGATCAGCACGCGATCGTCCCGCTCGCCGACCACCATGGAACGCAGCTTCAGCCGGTCGTTCAGCGCCATCAGCCCGCCGTCGAAGCCGAGGACGATGGAAAACGGGCCGGTGACGAGCAGGCTCGGGAAAACGGTGCGCAGACAGCGCAGCTTTTCTTTTTCATATCCATCCGGCATGCCCCCGATCGTGCTCCAGAAGGGCGCGGCGATCACGTTCGCCGCTTCGGTCAGCGTCAGGCCCTGCCGGCGGATCAGATAATCCAGGATGTAGGTGATGACCTCCGTATCGGTCTGAAGCGTGCATTTGTAGCCGAACATCTCAATATAGCGGCGGTTCGCGTCGTAGGAGGAAATCTCGCCGTTGTGGACGACCGAATAATCGAGCAGCGTAAACGGATGCGCGCCGCCCCACCAGCCGGGCGTGTTCGTCGGGTAGCGGCCGTGCGCCGTCCAGGAATAGCCCTCGTATTCGTCCAGCCGGTAGAACATGCCCACGTCCTCCGGAAAGCCGACCGCCTTGAAGGTGCCCATGTTTTTGCCGCTGGAAAAGACGTAGGCGCCGTCCATCTCGACGTTGATCTTCATCACCGTGCGGGCGACGAATTCCTTTTCGTCAAGCTGAAGATCGGCGAGAACCGAGCGCAGCGGCGTGACAAAATAACGCCAGATGATCGGCTCGTCGGTGATCTCCGGCATTTTTCGCGTCGGGATCAGCTCGCCCTTTACCACCTCGAAGGATTCCTTTAAGAAAGCCTCGCACTTTTTGCGGGTATCGCGGCAGTCGAAAAACAGATGAAATGCGTAAAAATCCTTATATTCCGGATAGATCCCGTACCCGGCAAAGCCGCCGCCGAGACCGTTTGAGCGATCGTGCATCGGCCGCATCGATTCAATGATCCGCTCCCCCGTCATGCGTTTTCCCTCGCGGGATATGACCGCCGCGATCGCGCAGCCGGACGGGATCCGCACCTCGCCTTCCCTTTTCATCTCGCACCTCCCCTTTTCCGTGTGGAGTCTGAAGCTCATAAAAATGAAAAAAGCGCCCGTTCTCCCGCGGATCCGTCCCGCGGGAGAATGAACGCCTTTGCTCATCGTGATGTATTATACAGCAAATCCTGCACGATGTCAAGCGCCCGGCGCAAATTCCCGTGAGTTTTTGCAGGATTTTTTTGAAAAAATGCATTTTGGGGCTTGACAAGCGCGTCCGGGAGGAGTATAATAGGGGGCGCATAAGGCAATGGCGTCTTTGAGCCCCGCAGGTTCAGAGGCGCGTTTCTCATTTCCGGCACAATTTTATAACGGAAGGCAAAGACGTCTTTCATGTCGTTTCACATGGAAGGCGCCTTTTCTTTTGCAGAACCGAAAGGAGATTGAAAATGAAAACGGTATCGGATTATTTCGGAGAGAGGGTTTTTGACGACCGAGTGATGAAGGCGACCCTATCCGCCAAGGTGTACGCCTCGCTCAAGCGCACGATCGACGAGGGACAGGCGCTGGATCCGGGCGTGGCGGATGCCGTGGCCGCGGCGATGAAGGACTGGGCGATCTCCAGGGGAGCGACGCATTTCACCCACTGGTTTCAGCCGCTGACCGGCATCACCGCCGAAAAGCACGACAGCTTCATCACGCCCTCTCCCGACGGCGGCGTGATCATGGAGTTCTCCGGCAAGGAGCTGATCAAGGGCGAGCCGGACGCCTCCTCCTTCCCGTCGGGCGGACTGCGCGCCACCTTCGAGGCGCGCGGCTATACCGCGTGGGATCCGACCTCCTATGCCTTTATCAAGGGAAAAACGCTCTGCATCCCCACGGCGTTCTGCTCCTACGGCGGGCACGCGCTCGACAAAAAGACGCCGCTGCTCCGCTCGATGGAGGCGCTGAACCGGCAGGCGCTGCGCGTGCTGCGTCTCTTCGGCAACACCCGTGCAAAATACGTCCGCTCGTCGGTGGGACCGGAGCAGGAATACTTTCTCATCTCAAAGGAAATGTATGACGCGCGTCCCGATCTGCGCTTTACGGGCCGCACGCTCTTCGGCGCCAAGCCGCCGAAGGGGCAGGAGATGGACGATCACTATTTCGGCGCCATCAAGCCGAAGGTCGCCGAATTTATGGAGGATCTGAACGCCGAGCTCTGGAAGCTCGGCATCATGGCCAAGACCGAGCACAACGAGGTCGCGCCCGCCCAGCACGAGCTGGCGCCGATCTATACCACCACCAACGTGGCGACCGATCATAACCAGCTGACGATGGAAATGATGCAGAAGATCGCCGCGCGGCACGGCCTCGTCTGCCTGCTGCACGAAAAGCCCTTTGCCGGCGTCAACGGCTCCGGAAAGCACAACAACTGGTCGATCGCCACAAGCGAGGGACAGAACCTGCTCTCGCCCGGCGAAACGCCATATGAGAACGCGCAGTTTCTGCTCTTCCTCTGCGCCGTCATTCAGGCGGTGGACGATTATCAGGATCTTCTGCGCATCTCGGTCGCCACGGCCGGCAACGATCACCGTCTCGGCGCAAACGAAGCGCCGCCCGCCGTCATTTCGATGTTTCTCGGCGACGAGCTGAACGCCGTGCTGGAAGCCATCGAGAACGACGCGCCGTACAAGGGAACCGAGAAAACGCAGCTCAAGCTCGGCGTCGACGTGCTGCCGCGCTTCAACCGCGATACGACGGACCGCAACCGCACCTCGCCCTTCGCCTTTACCGGCAACAAGTTCGAATTCCGCATGCTGGGCTCCTCGAACTCCATCGCCTGCGCCAACATCATGCTCAACGCCGCCGTGGCGGAGAGCCTGCGTCAGTACGCCGACCGTCTGGAAGGCGCCGGGGATTTTGAGGGCGCGCTCCACGAGCTGATCAAAACGACGATCCGGGATCATAAGCGCATCATCTTCAACGGCAACGGCTACGACGACGCCTGGATCCGGGAGGCGACCGAGGTGCGCGGGCTGCTCAACTACCGCACCACCGCCGACTGCATGCCGCATCTGCTCGATCCGAAGAACGTCGATATGCTGACGTCTCACGGGGTGTTCACCGTCGACGAACTGCGCTCCCGCCGCGATATCATGCTCGAAAACTACTGCAAGACGGTGACGATCGAGGCGAACACGATGGTCGATATGGCAAGGACGCAGATCGCGCCGGCGGTATCCGATTTCGCGGCGCACGCGGCAAAGAGCGCCGAGGCCAAGAAGGCGCTGGATCCGGCGATTCCCTGCGAGTATGAGAAGGAGCTTGTGGGCAGGCTGTCCGCGCTGACCGACCGGATCGCGGCGGGCATCGCGGGGCTTCAGGACGCGCTCATGACCCTGCACGACGCAAAGGACGTGGTCGCCGAGTCCGCGATGATCCGCGACAGCGTGCTGCCGAAAATGTGCGAGGTGCGCGTCGCCTGTGATGAAGCGGAAACGATGACGGCGAAGGCCTTCTGGCCGTTCCCCACCTACGCCGACATTCTGTTCAGCGTGAGATAAAAAAGACAAAAAAAAGAGGAGAAAACCATGTTCACGGAAGAGATCGCAAAGCTTGTTGAAGAGGCCGCCGCAAAGGAAGTGTTCGGGGTCTGGTTTCTGATCGGCGCCGCACTGGTGTTCTTCATGCAGGCCGGCTTCGCCATGGTGGAGACGGGCTTCACCCGCGCAAAAAACGCCGGCAACATCATCATGAAAAACCTGATGGATTTCTGCATCGGTACGGTCGTATTCGTTCTGCTCGGCTTTTCGCTGATGATGGCGGAGGATTATGTGTTAGGTTTTATCGGCGTGCCGAACCTTAAGATCCTGACCGACTTCGGAGGGTTTCTGAAGAGCGGCGGCGCGCCCTCCTTCGTCTTCAATCTGGTGTTCTGCGCCACCGCCGCCACCATCGTTTCCGGTGCCATGGCGGAACGCACGAAATTTATCTCTTACTGCATCTACTCCGGCGTGATCTCCCTGTTCGTCTATCCCATTGAAGCCGGTTGGGTGTGGAATGAATCCGGTTGGCTCGTAAAGCTCGGCTTCCATGATTTCGCCGGCTCCGCCGCGATCCACTCGGTGGGCGGTATCACGGCTCTGATCGGCGCGATCCTGGTCGGTCCCCGTCTCGGAAAATATGTGAAGGACGGCACCGGCAAGATCAAAAAGGTCAACGCGATCCCCGGTCATTCCATCACGCTCGGCGCGCTGGGTTGCTTCATCCTCTGGTTCGGATGGTACGGTTTCAACGGAGCCGCCGCATGGGACGGTAATTCTCTCGCATCGATATTTGTGACGACAACGATCGCTCCGGCTGTCGCCACCTGCACGACGATGATCTTTACCTGGGTGAAAAACGGAAAACCGGACGTGTCCATGTGCCTCAACGCCTCGCTTGCGGGTCTTGTGGGCATCACGGCGGGATGCGACGCGCTGGATGCGCTCGGATCAGCGGTCGTTGGCATCGTCTCCGGTTTGCTGGTCGTTATCATGGTGGAAGCGCTGGATATCAGGCTGCATATCGACGATCCAGTGGGCGCTGTGGGCGTTCATCTGGCAAACGGCGTGTGGGGAACGGTCGCGGTAGGCTTGCTTGCAAATCCGTCGGCTCCCGCGGGGCTGGAAGGTCTTTTTTACACCGGCAGTTTCCGTCTGCTAGGGGTACAGCTGCTGGGTATCGCCGCGATCCTCGCCTGGACCGCCGTGATGATGACGGCAACGTTCCTCGTGCTGAAAAAGACCGTCGGACTTCGGGTCAGCGCCGAGGAGGAAATCAAGGGTCTGGACAAGACCGAACACGGTCTGCCCAGCGCTTACGCCGATTTTGTTCCGGCGGTGGAGAGTCTGGATTACGGATATGCGGGCGCCGTCGCGGTGCGCGGCGACACGCCGGTGTCCGAGGCGATCCCGGTCAAAAAGGTTCCGTCCTTCAACGAAGGAACGCCCAAATTCACCAAGGTGGAGATCATCTGCAAGGAGCAGCGTTTTGAGACGCTGAAAAACGCCATGATGGAGATCGGCATTACCGGGATGACCGTCTCTCACGTGCTCGGGTGCGGCGCGCAGAAGGGGCAGCCGGAATACTACCGCGGCGTCGCGGTGGAGGCAAACCTCCTGCCGAAGATCCAGGTGGATATCGTCGTCAGCAAAGTGCCGGTGCGCCACGTGATCGAAACGGCGAAGAAGGTGCTCTATACCGGCCACATCGGCGACGGCAAGATCTTTGTGTATGACGTGGAAAACGTGGTCAAGGTCCGCACGGGCGAGGAAGGCTACGACGCTCTGCAGGACGTGGAATAAGGAGCGGCCTATGTGTTCGATTTTCGGTTATTGCGGCAAAGTCCGGGACGAGACGGCGTTTGAGAACGGTTTTTCTAAGACAAAGTCGCGCGGCCCGGACGACAGCCGCATAGTCAAGGCAGGCGGCGGCGTGCTCGCCTTTCACCGCCTGTCGATCATGGGGCTGACCGCCTCCGGCATGCAGCCGTTTGAGAAAAACGGCTGCTGTGCCGTCTGCAACGGCGAGCTCTACGGCTTCCGGGCAGAGCGGGCGCGGCTGATCCAAAAGGGCTATACCTTTGAAAGCGACAGCGACTGCGAGATCCTGCTCCCGATGTACTTTGAATATGGGGAAAAAATGTTCTCCATGCTCGACGCGGAATTCGCCTGCGTGATCTACGACGGCAGGACCGACGAATTCCTCGCCGCACGCGATCCCATCGGCATCCGCCCCCTGTACTACGGATACGACGCGGACGGCGTGATCCTGTTTGCCAGCGAGCCGAAAAATCTGGTCGGGCTCAGCGAAAAGATCCTGCCGTTTCCGCCGGGGCACTACTATAAAGGCGGAAAGTTCATCTGCTATGACGATATCGCAAGAGTGGATCGCGTCTGCCGCGACGACCTTGAGACCGCCTGCCGCGCGATCCGCGAAAAGCTGATCGCCGGCGTGGAAAAGCGGCTCGCGGCGGACGCGAAGGTGGGCTTTCTGCTCTCCGGCGGGCTGGATTCCTCGCTCGTCTGCGCCATCGCCGCGCGAAAAAGCGACGCCCCGATCCGCACCTTCGCCATCGGCATGAGCGAGGACGCCATCGATCTGAAATACGCGCGGCAGGCCGCGGATTTCATCGGCGCGGAGCACACCGAGGTGTATATGACGCCCGGTGAGGTCATCTCCTCGCTGGAAACGGTCGTGCGGCTTCTCGGCACCTACGACATCACGACGATCCGCGCCAGCATGGGAATGTATCTGGTATGCAAGGCGATCCACGAGCGGACGGACATCCGCGTACTGCTCACCGGAGAGATTTCCGACGAGCTGTTCGGATACAAATACACCGATTTCGCGCCGAGCGCCGAGGCATTCCAAAAGGAAGCCGAAAAGCGCCTGCGCGAGCTGCACATGTACGACGTGCTGCGCGCCGACCGCTGTATTTCCGTCAACTCCCTGGAGGCGCGCGTCCCCTTCGGCGATCTCGATTTTGTCCGGTACGTGACGGCGCTCGATCCCGAAATGAAGCGGAACCGGTACGGCAAGGGAAAATATCTGCTCCGGCACGCCTTTGAGGGACTCGGCTATCTGCCCTATGAGATCCTGTGGCGGGAAAAAGCGGCGTTTTCCGACGCGGTGGGGCATTCGATGGTCGATTATCTGAAGGAATACGCCGAAACGCAGTATACCGACGCGGAATTTGAGGCAAAGCGCGTCCGGTATGCCCACGCGGCGCCGTTCACGAAGGAATCCCTGCTCTACCGTGAGATTTTTGAAAAGTATTATCCCGGACAGTCGGAGATGATCGTCGATTTCTGGATGCCCAACAAATCCTGGAAGGGCTGCGACGTGAACGATCCGTCGGCGCGCGTGCTCTCCAACTACGGCGACAGCGGAAAATAACAGCATGGGGGAAAGCAATGAACAAAGGAAATCTGCTCTACGAAGGAAAAGCCAAAAGGGTCTATGCGGCCGACGACCCGGCGTATCTGATCGTGTCGTATAAAGACGACGCGACCGCCTTCAACGGTCTGAAAAAAGGAACCATAGCGGGAAAAGGCGTGATCAACAACAAAATGAGCAACGCCCTGATGCGGCTGCTTGAAAAGAACGGGATCCCGACCCACTATGTCAGGGAGCTGAACGATCGGGAAACGCTCGTGAAAAAGGTGGAAATCGTTCCGCTGGAGGTAATCGTGCGAAACGTCGCCGCCGGGTCTTTTGCAAAGCATTACGGCGTGGAGGAAGGCGTCGTACTTGCCGAGCCGACGATCGAGTTTTCGTATAAAAACGATTCTCTGGGCGATCCGCTGCTGAACGAATATCACGCGCTGGCCCTGAAGCTCGCCGCCCGCCCGGAGCTGGACACAATCAGGGAATACGCCTTTCGGATCAACGGGATCCTGAAGGAATTCTGGCGCGTCTGCGGCGTGACGCTGGTGGATTTCAAGCTGGAATTCGGCCGTCTGCCGGACGGACGCATCGTCCTTGCGGACGAGATCAGCCCGGACACCTGCCGCCTGTGGGACAGCGAAACGGGCAAAAAGCTGGATAAGGATCGCTTTCGGCGCGACCTGGGCGGCGTCGAAGACGCCTACCGGGAGATCATGAACCGAATGGAGCGGAATATGGAGGCGGAGAAATGAGCAATTGCGCAGTCGTCGGCATCAACTGGGGCGACGAAGGAAAGGGCCGGATGGTCGATCTTCTGACCGAGCGCTTCGACGTGGTCGTGCGCTATCAGGGCGGCGGAAACGCAGGGCACACCGTGATCAACGACCGCGGCAGATTTGCGCTTCATCTGCTGCCCTCCGGGATATTCAGAGAAGGGGTCGTGAACGTGCTGGGCAACGGCGTGGCGCTGGATCCGGAAAATCTCTGGAAGGAGATCTCGGACGTGCGGGAAAGGGGCGTGGAGATCACGCCGGAAAACCTGAAAATCAGTCGTCGGGCGTCGCTTTTGCTCCCCTGGCACAGAGATCTTGACGAGCTGGAGGAAAAACGGCTGGCGGACAAACAGTACGGTTCGACAAAGCAGGGGATCGCGCCGTTTTATGCCGACAAATATCAAAAGAAAACGGTGCTCGCCGGCGAGCTCCTCTGCCCCGATTTGCTGCGGGCGCATCTGCGGGAGCTGCTGAAATGGAAAAATCTCACGCTGACGCGCGTGTACGGCGCCGCGCCGTATACGCCGGAAATGCTCGACGGCTGGATCCGCGAATACTGCACGCCGCTCCTCCCCTTCCTTTGCGATACGGGAGAGCTTCTGAAAGCCGCGCAGGACAGCGGGAAGAGCATCCTGTTTGAGGCACAGCTGGGCGCGCTGCGGGACGTGGATTTCGGCATCGTTCCCTACACCACCTCCTCCAATACGCTGGCCTCCTACGCGCCGATCGGGGCGGGACTGCCCTCCGCGAGGATCGACGAGGTGATCGGCGTGGTCAAGGCGTATTCCACCTGCGTGGGCGAAGGTCCGTTCGTGTGCGAGATGTCTGGAGAGGACGCAGACAGGCTCCGCGAGGCCGGGGCGGAATACGGCGCCAAAACCGGCCGGCCCCGCCGCGTCGGGCCGATCGATCTGGTGGCGACGCGGTACGGCGTGGAGCTGCAGGGCGCGACGGAAATCGCCCTGACAAAGCTGGACGTACTCAGTTATATGGAAAAAATCCCGATCTGCACCCGGTATCGCATTCACGGAAAAGAGACGGACCGCTTCCCGTTCCCGACTGAGCTTGCGGCGGCGGAGCCGGTGATCGAATACACGGACGGATGGAACTGCGATATCTCCGGCGTCCGGCGCTTTGAGGCGCTTCCGCCGGCCGCGCAGCGCTATGTGAATCGCATTGAGGCGGCGATCGGCTGCCCGGTGACCTGCATTTCCGTCGGCGCGGAGCGAGACAGCATCATTATGAGACAAAAGGAGACCAAACGATGACCGACACGTACGAATCGCCCTTCTCGGCGAGATACGCCTCCGACGAGATGAAAAAGCTCTTCTCGGCGGATACCCGATATCAGACCTGGCGCAGGTTGTGGCTCGCCCTTGCCCGGGCGGAAAGAGCCCTCGGCCTTTCGATCACGGAGGAGCAGATCGACGAACTGTCCGGGCATATTGCGGATATCGATTACGACTGCGTGCGCAGGCGGGAAAAGGAGGTGCGCCACGACGTGATGGCGCACATCTACGCCTACGGCAAGGCGGCGCCGGGCGCCGCCGGGATCCTTCACCTCGGCGCGACGAGCTGCTACGTGACCGACAACGCCGACCTGATTCTTTACCGGGATGCTCTGCGCCTGATCCGCGCGGAGCTTTCGGCGGTTATAGCGAATCTCTGCGATTTTGCCGAAAAATACAGATCGCTGCCGACGCTCGGCTATACCCATTATCAGCCCGCGCAGCTCGTCACCGTCGGAAAACGGGCGGCGCTCTGGATACAGGATCTGATCTCTGATCTGAACGAGCTGGACTTTGCGCTGGACAATATCCGATTTCTCGGCTGCCGCGGCACCACCGGCACCGAAGCGAGCTTTATGGAGCTTTTCGACGGCGACGAAGGAAAAATCGACGAGATGAACCGGACGATCGCCGCGGCGTTCGGCTTTGACGAATGCTTTGAGGTATGCGGACAGACCTATCCCCGCAAGGTGGACAGCCGGATCCTGAACGCCCTCTCGTCCATCGGGCAGAGCGCGTATAAATTTGCGGACGATATGCGGCTCCTGCAGCACGACCGGCAGCTCGAGGAGCCCTTCGAGACGGAGCAGATCGGCTCCTCCGCCATGCCCTACAAGCGCAATCCCATGCGGTGCGAGCGCATCTGCTCTCTTTCGCGCTATCTGATGGCGGACGCCTCGAACGCCGCCATGACCGCGTCGGCGCAGTGGCTGGAGCGGACGCTGGACGACTCGGCCATCCGCCGCGTCAGCCTGCCGGAGGGATTCTTATGCGCCGACGCCGTTCTGCGCCTGATGCTGAACGTGACGGGCGGGATCGTCGTGAATGAAAAAGTGATCCGCCGAGCGGTGGACGAATACCTGCCCTTCATCGCCACCGAAAACATCATGATGGAGGCGGTCAGACACGGCGGCGACCGGCAGAGGATCCACGAGATCATCCGCCGCTGCGCGATGGCGGCCACGGCGCAGATGAAAAACGGCGGCGGGTGCGATCTGGTTTCCCGACTTTGCGCGGAAAAGGAGCTGGGACTGAAGGAAGAGGCGCTGTCCTCTCTTCTGCAGCCGGAGCTTTACACCGGCAGGTGCGCGGCGCAGGTGACGAATTATATAGGCAAGGTCCGCGCGTGGATCGCCGGCGCCGAACGGATCCCGGTCCATATCGAGAACTGACGGAGGCGGCATATGGATAAAATCCTGATCCTGGATTTCGGCGGGCAATACAATCTGCTGATCGCGCGGCGCATCCGGGCCGAGCAGGTGTATGCCGAGATCCGGCCTTACAACGCAGTCACGGCGGATGAAATCAGGTCCGCCGGCTACAAAGGCATCGTTTTTACCGGCGGTCCCTGCAGCGTGTACGACACCGCCTCACCCCATATCGACAAAAGGGTGCTCGAGCTCGGCATTCCCGTGTTGGGGATCTGCTACGGACACCAGCTGATGGCGTATACCGCCGGCGGCGCGGTTTCCCCCTCGGACGCCGGCAGCGAATACGGAAAAGCCGTGCTGTACGCGGAGGACTGTGCGCTGCTGCGCCATGTGCCGCCGCAAAGCGTCTGCTGGATGAGCCACACCGACAGCGTGTGCGCTCTGCCGCCGGGGTTCCGCGCGGTCGCGCACACCGACAAATGCGGCGTGGCAGCCATGTGCGACGACGACCGCCGGCTGTACGGCGTGCAGTTCCATCCGGAGGTCGCCCATACCGAGTACGGCGGGCAGATGCTGCGCAGCTTTGTCTTCGGTATCTGCGGCTGCGCGGCGGACTGGAAAATGGACGATTTTATCGAGCGCTCGGTGGAAAAGTATCGCGCCGCGCTTGCGGGAAAAGACGTGATCATGGCGCTCTCGGGCGGCGTGGATTCCTCGGTCGCGGCGGTGCTGCTGCACCGGGCGGTCGGGGACAGGCTGCACTGCATTTTCGTCGATCACGGTCTGCTGCGAAAAGACGAAGGAGACTTTGTGGAGCGGACGCTGGGTGAAAAGCTGGGGGTGCCGGTCGTCCGGGCCAACGTGCAGGACCGGTTTCTGTCAAAGCTGCAGGGCGTGACCGAGCCGGAGCGCAAGCGAAGGATCATCGGCGGGGAATTCGTCCGCGTTTTTGAAGAAGAAGCCGCGCGCCTCGGGAAAATCGATTACCTGGCGCAGGGAACCATCTATCCCGACGTGATCGAAAGCGGCAGGGGCGACTCGGCGGTGATCAAAAGCCACCACAACGTGGGCGGCCTGCCGGAAAGCCTGCGTTTTTCCGGCATTGTGGAGCCGCTGCGGGAGCTTTTCAAGGACGAGGTGCGCCAGGTGGGAGAGAAGCTCGGCATCCCGGGGGAGCTGATCCGGCGCCAGCCGTTTCCCGGGCCGGGTCTTGCAGTCCGCGTGATCGGTGAGGTGACGGCGGAAAAGCTGACGCTTCTGCGGGAGGCGGACGCGATCTTCCGCGAGGAGCTGGACGGCGCAGGCACGGACAGCGCGCAGTATTTCGCCGTGCTGACGGATACGCGGAGCGTCGGCGTCATGGGCGACGCGCGCACCTACGGCTTCACGGTCGCGCTGCGCGCCGTAAAAACCGACGATTTCATGACGGCGGAATGGGCCAGACTGCCCTATGAGCTGCTGGAACGGGCAAGCAGCCGCATCACAAACGAGGTGCGCGGTGTCACCCGGGTCGTCTATGACATCACGTCAAAGCCGCCGGCAACGGTGGAGTGGGAGTAGGAAGGAGAAACAGATGACGAAGTATATTTTCGTGACCGGCGGCGTGGTCTCCGGCCTCGGCAAAGGCATCACCGCCGCCTCGCTCGGGCGTCTGCTGAAATCTCGCGGCCTGAAGGTCGCCGCACAGAAGCTCGATCCGTACATTAACGTCGATCCCGGCACGATGAGCCCGTATCAGCACGGCGAGGTCTACGTGACGGAGGACGGCGCGGAGACCGATCTCGACCTCGGCCACTATGAGCGCTTCATCGACGAGGACCTGAACAAATACTCCAATCTGACCACAGGCAAGGTCTACTGGAACGTGCTGAACAAGGAACGGCGGGGCGAATATCTCGGCTCCACCGTACAGGTCATCCCCCATATAACGAACGAGATAAAGCGCTTTGTATATAACGTGGGCAGGCATTCCGACGCGGACGTGGTCATCACCGAGATCGGCGGCACCATCGGCGACATCGAGTCGCAGCCGTTCATCGAGGCGGTGCGGCAGATCTCGCTTGAGGTCGGACGGGAGAACAGCCTCTTCATCCACGTCACGCTCGTGCCGTATCTGCACGGCTCGGAGGAGCACAAGACCAAGCCTACGCAGCATTCGGTCAAGGAACTGCAGGGCATGGGCGTGAACCCGAATCTCATTATCCTCCGCTGCGACGAGGCGCTCGAGCCGTCGATCTTTGAAAAGATCTCCCTGTTCTGCAACGTCAAAAAGGACTGCGTGATCGAGAACCTCACGCTGCCGAATCTGTACGAGGCGCCGCTGATGCTCGAGAAATCGGGCTTTTCCTCCGTCGTATGCCGGGAGCTCGGGATCCAGGCGCCGGCGCCGGATCTGGCCGAGTGGACGGCGATGGTGGAACGGATCAGGGCGCGGCCGTACACGGTGCACATCGGACTTGTCGGCAAATACGTCGCCCTGCACGACGCGTATCTTTCGGTAGCGGAGGCCCTGCGCCACGCTGGATATACGCACAACACGCATATCAAAATCCACTGGATCGATTCGGAGACGATCACGGCGGATAACACGGACGATGCGCTTTCCGGGCTGGACGGCATCCTTGTTCCGGGCGGCTTCGGCTCCCGCGGGATCGAGGGGATGATCCTCGCCGCAAAGTACGCAAGGGAGCACGACGTCCCGTACTTCGGCATCTGCCTCGGAATGCAGGTCGCGGTGATCGAATTCGCCCGCCACGCCGCCGGGATCGCCGACGCCAACTCCGGCGAATTCGACGGGCAGTGCCAAAACAAGGTCATCGACTTCATGCCCGGGCAGAGCGAGAACGTGGACAAGGGCGGCACGCTGCGGCTGGGCGCCTGTCCCTGCGTGATCGCGCCGGGCACGACGATGGCGCGGTGCTACGGAAAAGAAACCGTCAGCGAGCGGCACCGCCACCGCTATGAATTCAACAACGAGTACCGCGACGTCCTGCAATCTCACGGTCTCACCCTCTCCGGTCTGTCGCCGGACGGGCGGCTCGTCGAGACGGTGGAGCTGACCGACCGCGATTTCTTCGTCGGCGTGCAGTATCATCCGGAATTCAAATCCCGTCCGAACAAGCCGCATCCGCTGTTTCTCGGATTTATCGGTGCGGCGCTGAAACGGCAGGGTAAGAAGGATATATGAGCATACATGAGGAATGCGGTGTTTTCGGCGTGATGGCGGACAAACCGATCGACGCGGCGCATATTTGCTATTACGGTCTTTACGCCTTGCAGCACCGGGGGCAGGAAAGCTGCGGCATCGTGGTGAATGACGACGGCGTTTTTGTTTCACATAAGGACGTGGGCCTTGTAAGCGACGTGTTTGCAGGAAATGCATTGTCTTCTTTTCCGAAAGCCGCCATGGCGGTGGCGCATACCCGCTACGGTACGACAGGCGGTACGAACCGCAGCAACTGCCAGCCGATCGAAGTAAATCATCAAAAAGGGCGTATGGCGTTAGCCCATAACGGCAACCTTTCCAACGCGGCAAAACTCCGAAACGAACTGGAGTTGAACGGGGCGATCTTTCACACTACCAGCGATACCGAAACCATCGCCTATATCGTGACAAGAGAGCGTTTGCGCTCTCCCTCCATAGAAGATGCTCTCAGCCGGGCGATGAATACGCTGGAAGGCGCCTATTCTCTTGTCCTGATGTCTCCGCAAAAGCTGATCGCGGCAAGGGACCCTTTCGGCTTTCGCCCCCTCTGTTACGGCAAAACATCAGACGGCATGTACGTCGTCGCATCGGAAAGCTGTGCGCTTGCGGCGGTCGGTGCGGAATTTGTCCGGGATGTGGAGCCGGGCGAGATCCTGATCTTCGGCAAAGACGGGATCGTTTCCAGAAGAGAGCACTGCGGAAAGCGGGAAAAGAAACTCTGCGTTTTTGAATACATTTACTTTGCCCGTCCCGATTCGGTGATCGACGGTCGGTCGGTGCACACGGCACGGATAAACGCCGGAGCGATACTGGCAAAGAGCCATCCCGTACAGGCGGATATCGTGATCGGCGTTCCCGATTCCGGGCTTGACGCCGCCCTCGGTTACAGCCGCGCGTCCGGCATTCCCTACGAGATCGGGCTTATCAAAAACAAGTATATCGGAAGAACGTTCATCTCGCCGGGCGACCGTACCGGGCAGGTGAATATCAAACTCTCCGCCGTTTCGGACGCGGTAAAGGGAAAGAAAGTCGTTCTGATCGACGATTCCATCGTGCGGGGGACCACAAGCAGCCGTATTGTTTCCCTTCTTCGAAGCGCCGGAGCCAAAGAGATCCATATGCGCGTTTCCGCTCCTCCGTTTTTATACCCCTGCTATTACGGCACGGATATTGATTCAAAAGAAAATCTCGTCGCCTGTCACCATTCGGCGGATGAGATCGCAAAAATGATCGGCGCCGATTCCATCGGCTTCCTTCCGGTGGAGTGTCTCGGGGAATTGACCGGCGGCCGAAGCTGCTGCAGCGCCTGCTTTGACGGCGAATATCCCACGAATATTCCGGCAGATACAAGAAAAAACCGCTTTGAACAACGACTTTCCGAGCGCACAAAGTGAGGACACCGCTATGAAAAAACAACCCGATAAAAAAATCATTCTGGAGGACGGACAGGAATATTACGGCTATTCCTTCGGATCGGATACCGATAAGATCCTGGAGATCGTCTTCAATACCTCCATGGTGGGATATCAGGAGATCCTCTCCGATCCCTCCTATACCGATCAGGCGGTGGTGATGACGTATCCGCTGATCGGCAATTACGGCATGGCGGCGGACGATTATGAAACCGAGACTCCATCGATCGGCGCGCTGATCGTGCGGGAATACAACGACGAGCCATCCAATTTCCGCGCGGCGCGCACGCTCGGCGAGGTGATGAAGCGCTTCGGCATCGCCGGGATCAGCGGCGTGGACACGAGACGGCTGACCCGCACGATCCGCGACTTCGGCAGCCGGAGGGCGCTTCTGACATCGGCCGCCACGCCGCTTGCCGAAGGGCTGCGGCGGCTCAGAAGTTACAAAACGCCCCGCGACGCCGTGTCCCGCGTCAGCTGCCGCACGCCGTGGACGGCGGGGGCGGACAGCGCGCGCTTTCACGTCGTCGCCGTCGACTGCGGGATGAAGCGGAATATCGTCCGATCGCTCGCCGCGCGCGGCTGCCGCGTCACGGTCGTGCCGTGGGACACGCCGGCGGAGCGCATCGAGCGCTTTCGCCCGGACGGCGTCTTTCTTTCAAACGGTCCCGGCGACCCGACGGACGTGCCGCAGACGATCGGCGCCGTGCGGGCGCTGCTCGGCCGGTATCCGGTGTTCGGGATCTGTCTGGGACATCAGATTCTGTCCCTTGCATACGGCGCGGAAACATACAAGCTGAAATTCGGCCATCGGGGCGGCAACCATCCGGTAAAGGATCTGGAAACGGGAAGGATCGAGATCACGTCGCAGAATCATTCCTACGCGGTAGATGAAGAAAGCCTGAAAAACACGCCGCTGACGGTGACCCACCGCAACCTGCTCGACGGCACGGTGGAGGGCGTACAATGCGAGCGGGACCGGGCTTTCAGCGTTCAGTATCACCCGGAGAGCGCGCCGGGGCCGCAGGACAGCGCCCATCTGTTCGACCGCTTTGTGAAAAGGATGGAGGGATAGACGAACCATGCCCAAGAGAACGGATCTGCACAGGATTCTGGTCATCGGCTCCGGGCCGATCGTCATCGGTCAGGCGGCGGAATTCGACTATGCCGGCACGCAGGCGTGCCTCGCCCTGAAGGAAGAGGGCTTCGAGGTCATTTTGTGCAACTCCAATCCGGCGACCATCATGACCGACACCTCCATCGCGGACAAGGTGTATATGGAGCCGCTGACGCTGGAATACATCGCCAAAATCATCCGCTATGAGCGGCCGGACGCGATCCTGCCGGGGATCGGCGGTCAGACCGGACTCAATCTGGCGATCCAGCTGGAAAAGAAGGGCGTGCTCGCCGAATGCCGCGTGGAGCTGCTTGGAACGGCCAGCGCGTCGATCGAGCAGGCGGAGGATCGGGCGCTTTTCAAAAAGCTCTGCGAGCGGCTCGGCGAGCCGACGCTTCCCTCAGACACGGCGCATTCGGTTGACGAGGGGCTGAAGATCGCCAAACAGATCGGCTATCCCGTCGTCCTCCGTCCTGCGTTTACGCTGGGCGGCACCGGCGGCGGATTTGCCGACGACGCGGAGGCGCTCGTGCCGCTGATGAAAAACGCGCTGGCGCTCTCGCCGGTCGGTCAGGTGCTGGTCGAAAAAAGCGTAAAGGGGTTCAAGGAGATCGAGTACGAGGTCATCCGTGACAAAAACGACACGGCGATCACGGTCTGCAATATGGAAAACGTGGATCCCGTCGGGATCCACACCGGAGACTCCATGGTGGTTTGCCCGTCGCAGACGTTGACCAACAAAGAATATCAGATGCTGCGCGACAGCGCGCTGAAGATCATCCGCGCGCTGAAAATCGAGGGCGGCTGCAACGTGCAGTTTGCGCTCGACCCGAAATCGTTTCAATATTATCTCATCGAGGTCAATCCGCGCGTATCGCGTTCCTCCGCGCTGGCCTCCAAGGCCAGCGGCTATCCCATCGCCCGCGTATCCGCCAAGATCGGCATCGGCATGACGCTCGACGAGATCCGCCTGGCCAATACGCCGGCCTCCTTTGAGCCGTCGCTCGACTATGTGGTGACCAAGCTGCCCCGCTTTCCGTTTGACAAATTCACGGATGCCAGCAATACGCTGTCCACCCAGATGAAGTCGACCGGCGAGGTGATGAGCGTCGGCCGGACCTTTGAAGAAAGTCTGCTCAAGGGCATCCGCTCGCTGGAGACCGGCGCCTTTCACGTGCATCTTGACAAGTTTGACGGGATGGATACGGCCAAGCTGCTGGACATCGTCAAAACGGGGACCGACGACCGTATTTTCGCAATCGCGGAGCTGCTGCGCCGCGGCTGCGGCGTGGACGCCGTCGCCGATGCCGCCGGGATCGACCGGTTCTTTCTCCGCAGGCTGGAGAAAATCACAGAAGAGGAGACGGCGCTGAAGCGGCACCCGTTTGACACGGACGAGCTGCGCGCGGCCAAGAAGACCGGCTTTTCCGATCGGGAGATCGCCCGGCTGTGGCAGACGACCGAGAAGGAGATCTACCGTCTGAGAAAAGCCGGCGGCATTTTCCCGGTCTATAAGATGATCGACAGCTGCGCGTCGGAATTCGACAGCTATATCCCGTACTTTTACTCCACCTACGAGGAGGAAAACGAGTCCGTGGCGTCTGCGCGGAAAAAGATCGTCGTGCTCGGCTCCGGCCCGATCCGCATCGGGCAGGGCGTGGAATTCGACTATTCCACCGTTCACGCCGTCCAGACGATCAAAAAATCCGGCTTTGAGGCGATCATCATCAACAACAATCCGGAAACGGTATCGACCGATTACACCTGCTCCGACAAGCTGTACTTCGAACCGCTGTGCACCGAAGACGTGATGAATCTCATCGAGCTGGAGAAGCCGGAGGGCGTGATCGCCACGCTCGGCGGTCAGACGGCGGTAAATCTCGCCGATTCGCTGCACGAGCGGGGCGTGACGATCATCGGCACCGACTGCGATGCCATCGACCGCGCCGAAGACCGGGATCTGTTTGAAAAGCTGCTGCTGTCGCTCGGGATCCCGCAGCCACAGGGACAGGCCGCGTTCGGCGTGGAAGCCGGTGTGAAGGCGGCGCACGAGATCGGATTTCCGGTGCTCGTCCGTCCGAGCTTTGTTCTGGGCGGCCGCGCCATGCAGATCGTATCGAAGGAAAAAGACCTGCGCACCTATCTGCGCGCCGCCGTCGCGGTGGACGCGGACAAGCCCGTGCTTGTGGACAAATACATCCGCGGCAAGGAGGTGGAGGTGGACGCCGTATGCGACGGGCACGACGTTTTTGTCCCGGGCATTATGGAGCTTGTGGAGAGAACGGGCGTCCATTCCGGAGATTCCATCAGCGTTTACCCTTCCTGCAGCCTTTCCGGAAACGTAAAGGAAACGATCCTGGATTATACCGAAAGGCTCGGCCTCGGCATCGGGATCGTCGGACTTTACAATATCCAGTTTATCGTCACCCCGGAGGAAAAGGTATACGTTATTGAGGTCAATCCCCGTTCCTCAAGAACCGTTCCGTTTCTTTCCAAGGCAACGGGCTACCCGCTGGCGGACATCGGCACGCGCGTCATGCTGGGCGTATCGCTCCGGGAGCAGGGGATCACCTGCCGCTATCCGAGAGAAAAATCCCGTTATTACGTGAAGGTCCCTGCCTTCTCCTTTGCGAAGCTGCGCGGGATGGACGCCTATCTGTCGCCGGAGATGAAATCCACCGGGGAGGCGATCGGCTATGACCGCAAGCTCCACCGCGCGGCGTATAAGGCGATGACCGCCGCCGGGCTGACGCTGAAAAACTACGGCACGGTGCTGGTCAGCGTGGCGGACGAGGACAAGGAGGAGACCGTTCCGCTCATCCGGCGGTTTTACGATATGGGCTTCAATATCGAGGCGACGACCCTGACGGGAGAGGTGTTGCGGGCGCACGGGATCCGCACCCGGATCCGCCGCAAGCCGAGCGAGGGCAGCGAGGAGGTCCTTGACTCCATCCGCGCCGGCTACGTCAGTTACGTCGTCAACACCCGCGCGATCCTCTCCGGCGTCCATTACGGCGACGGCGCGGCGATCCGCCGCACGGCGGCGCAGAACAACGTCACCATGCTGACGTCGCTGGATACGGTTCGGATGCTTTTGGACGTCCTGGAGGAGATGACGCTGAAAATCTCCACGATCGACGCGGAATGAAAGGAGAAGAAATATGCACTTCACGAAAATGCACGGCCTGGGGAACGACTACCTGTACGTTTACGGTGAGGTCCCCGAGGACGTCGCCGCCCTTTCTCAAAAGCTGTCCGACCGCCACCTCGGCGCCGGCTCCGACGGGATGATCTTCATTTCCCCCTCCGGCAGGGCGGATTTCAAAATGCGCATCTTCAATGCCGACGGAAGCGAAGCAAAAATGTGCGGCAACGGGATCCGCTGCGTCGGAAAATACGTGTACGACAAAGGCTACACCGACAAAACGCGTCTGTCGATCGAGACGCTTTCCGGCGTGAAATCGCTGGCGCTGCAGCTTCGCGCGGGAAAGGTGAAAAATGTGACGGTCGATATGGGAAAGGTCGTCGTCGGCGAGGAAAAGGAAATCGTCGCCGGCACGCAGGCCGTGCGCGGCACGCCGGTATCGGTCGGCAATCCGCACTTTGTCGTCTTTGTTCCGGACGCACAAGCCGTCCCGCTGGAAGCGATCGGTCCCGACATTGAAGCCCATCCGGCTTTTCCGGGGGGCGTCAACGTGGAATTCGTGCAGCGCACGGGCGAAAACCGGCTGCGCATGCGCGTCTGGGAGCGCGGCAGCGGCGTGACGATGGCGTGCGGCACCGGCGCCTGCGCGGCAGCGGCGGCCGCCGCGCACAAGGGCTTGTGCGCCCGCGGGACGCCGATATTCGTCCAGCTGGACGGCGGCACGCTTGAAATAGAAATCGACGAATCCGGATCCGTCCGCATGACCGGTCCGGCCGAAACGGTTTACGAAGGAGAAACGGTCCAATGATACGCCCGAATATGCATTACGCAGACCTCAAGGACTCCTATCTTTTTTACAACATCGCGCAGAAAATCAAAGCGTATTCCCAACAGCATCCGGACGCCCAATTATACCGCATGGGGATCGGCGACGTCTCCCTGCCGCTCTGCGGCGCCGTGATCCGCGCGCTGCACGAGGCGGTGGACGATCAGGCGGACAAACGCTCTTTTCACGGCTATATGCCGGAATGCGGCGCGCCCTTTCTGCGGGAAGCGATCGCCCGGCATTACCGAGAGCGCGGCGTCGCCGTGGCGGACGACGAGGTGTTCGTCTCGAGCGGCGCCAGCGACGAGCTGGGGGATATTCTCGATCTCTTCGACCGCGAGAGCAGCGCTCTTGTCGTCGAGCCCGCCTATCCCGCCTATGTGGACGCCAACGTGATGGCGGGGCGCAAAATCGTACATCTGCCCTCCGGCGAGGAAAACGGCTTTCTGCCGTCGCCGTGCGAGGCGGCCGGCGCGGATATCCTCTATATCTGCTCGCCGAACAATCCGACCGGCGCGGTGTTTGCGAAAGAACAGCTGAAGGCGTGGGTCGATTTTGCCAATGAAAACGGTTCCGTCATTCTCTTTGACGCGGCGTACGAGGCGTTTATTGAGGATGAAGGACTGCCCCGCAGTATTTTTGAGATCGAGGGAGCCGGGACCTGCGCGATCGAGATCTGCTCGCTTTCCAAAACCGCGGGATTTACCGGGACCCGTCTCGGCTATACGATCATCCCGAAGGCGCTTATACGGCGCGGGATGCGTTTTCACGATATGTGGGTGCGCAACCGCACGACAAAAACAAACGGTGTTTCCTACGTCATTCAAAAGGGCGGCGCGGCTGTTTTTACGCCGGAGGGGCAAGAGCAGATCCGGGCGAACATCCGCGTCTACAAGCAAAACGCCCGCATCCTGACCGGGGCGCTTGACAGTTTGGGGATCTGGTACACCGGCGGAAGGAACGCGCCGTACATCTGGCTGAAATGCCCGGGCGGCATGGACAGCTGGACGTTCTTTGACTATCTGCTTCACGAGATCCAGGTCGTCGGTACGCCCGGCGCGGGCTTCGGCGCCTGCGGCGAGGGGTATTTCCGGCTCTCCTCCTTCGGCAGTACGGAAGACACGGCCGCGGCGGCGGAACGGATGGTCAGGCTGCTGAGGAAATGAATTCGCTCAGCGGAACAGGCGGCCAGCGGCCGCATCCGCGGCCGCCTTCCAGACTTCGGTTGGGTGGGGGCCGCGCCGGGCGCAGGGGGGCGCTTCGCGGTGCGGCAGCGCCGCGAAATGCAAACGAACAGATTTGCTGATTCTCCCATCTGCGTAATGCAACGATTTTCCTTTGCTTCCCCCATCCGGCCGCTGCCGCGGCCACCTTCCCCCTCGCCTGCGCGAGGGGGAAGGATTTTTATTAAGAATTGCGGGGGCTTCGCCCCCGCACCCCCGGGCGGATCAAATGGGCTTTCGGGGGCATTTTGATTCTTTGCGCAGAGGACAGGAAAAGCAGGCGCAGGCAGCGGCAACGCCAAACATTATAGTTTTGTTATCTAATTATATTACAAATTCCTATTGACAGTTCACAACATGTATGGTATAATTCAAATGGGTGAGTTGCTGATCCGTTATATTTTCTAAAATTCAAGGAGGAATCCAAATGAAAAAAGTGTTGGCCGCTGCCTTTGCCCTGCTTCTCCTTCTTTCAGCCTGTCAGACCCGCCCGATCAGTGCGCCGGATACGACGGACGCGGAAGCCATAGATCCCAATGAAGACCTCCGCACCCGCGACGCGCGGCTCGCCGCTCTTTTTGCCGAAACCGACGGCCCGGTCGTCGTGCAGTTTATGAACTGGAGGTGGCCGATCGTACTCAAAGATCAGACGGATTATACATCTCTCTGGAATGCGCCGCATGTGATGAACGTGATCTGCACGGCGCTCGTCCACTGGCTCGATACGTCGGAGGAAGGCTCGCTTTCCATGATCGGACAGTATCTGCCGGACCTCGATCCCGCCGCCATTGCGGAGGGGCGATGGTATGAAACAGAGAACGAGTGCTGCCTTAACCGCGCGGAATATGAACGCCTGCTCGCCGATCCGGATGCACACTTCACCGGGATCGGCGATTCTGTTCGATATGCTGAACAAATCACGGAATTGGGGGAATTATTCACAAAAAAACAGGTTGCACCTATTGCCAAAACCTTTACCGTGGTCGGCATCGTCGGCGACGAAGGAAAATATGCCGATCCCGCCTATGGGATCCATCACATGTATGCGCTCACCGACGCGGTAGAAGCCATGCTTGGAAACTATCAGGCAAACAGGTTTGGTCATGGATCGATTCTGGATGAGGCAGTCTACTCGCTGCATGCGGAAGGATGGAGCCATGAAGGGCTTGCCATGTACAAGGAAAACCCGGACCGGCCGGGCGAGCTTTTGATCCGCTATGCCGAGGACAAAATCTATACGGAAGAGGAGTGGATGGATCTGTTTTATGAGTTGCCCTGCAACGCCGGCTATACGATCGAAGTGACGCTGGACAGCGGGAAAAACTACGCGGATTATGCGGAGTATTATCGTCTGAAACAGTTCACTCACAAGGACGTTCAAACCATTGAGGAAGAGCGGGAACGTTCAAACGCGCATTTAGCGGAAGAATTGGAAAAAAAGCTGACAGAACCGCAGGCGCCGCTGCCCGCTGATGCGCCGGAAGGAACAAAAGTCGGGCGTAATCCGGAGATCGACGAAATGTGGCGTCAGACCCTTGCTCCTACTGAACAGGACGTAACCATCACGCAGCTGCTGAAGCAAGAGGATTGTGCGGACTGGTTCAACTGTTATAAAGCCCCCTACGTCATCCACCCGCTCCGCGTAGGAGAATAACAAAAAACAAGGTCTGGCGTTGTTCGTCAGGCCTTGATTTTTGTTTTGCGGTTGCCCACACCCCCATCCGGCCGCTGCGCGGCCACCTTCCCCCTCGCCTGCGCGAGGGGGAAGGATTTTGTTATTTTTCCTGCGGGGGCCTTCGGCCCCCGCACCCCCCCGGGGTGGATCAAATATACTTCCCATCGGCCAACGGCCGCAGCCAAAACAAAAAAACACAGGACAGGCGATCCGCACTCGCCTTGTCCCGTGCCATGCCTCAAAGGTTTTCGGGGAGAGCGCGAGAGGACCCTTTTTTCAAAAGGGTCCTCTCGTCGTATCCCCCGCGCCTTGTCCCGTGTTTTGTTTCAAAGTCTTTGAAGAGGGGTCGAGGGGAGGGACTTTCTCCAGAAAGTCCCTCCCCCGCGTCTCCCCCGCGCGTCAATAGGCGGGGACGTACGGCGCGCCGTCGCGGCGCACCTCGACGGAAGCGACGAGCTCGCGGATCGGGGCGGGCGCCGGGGCCATCGCGGCCTCCAGATTCCCGCAGACGCCGCGGACGCGGCCGGCGTCCTCCGACGCCGAGGCCGTCGGCGCGGGCGCATCCGGCGAGGCGGCGATCCCGATCGCCGTCACGACCAGCGCGCGGCCGAGCGTGCGGAAATCGATATTTTTGCGCGGGCCATGGTAGAAAACCGCGTCGACGGAGATCTGCCCGTCGGCACGGCGGATCTCAAACTGTACCGGCTCCTCGCCGAAGACGGCATAGGGGAAATCGATCTGCACCGTCGTGCCGTCGCGGCCGTCGGATGCGCGGAAGGTGTGCGGGCCGCACTGCGTGACGGTCAGATGCTGCACCGCGCCGCCGAAGACGCAGCCGAAGCGCAGATCCTCCGCCGCGATCGTCGCGTTCTTCACCATATCCAGATTGCAGTGCGTGTCGCCCTGATCCGTGGCGAAGCCCAGCACGGACAGCGTCCGTCCCTTGTCCTGCACCGTCGCCAGCACGCCGGAGGCGTAATCCCAGAAATCATGCGTGCAGCGGAGGCTGAAGCCGATCGGCTCCGCCGCCGTACCGAAGTAGCCGAGCACGTCGCGGTGCTGGTTCCATGTCGTCTCCCGGCGCAGCGAGCCGAGCGTGAAGCGTTCGTTCATGTAGGTGTAGGCCATCGCGCCGGGCGCGTAGGTCATGTCGTATATGCGCTCGCCGTCCACGCCGGTGAAGTAGGGGATGTACTTCTCCGGGCACGACAGATGCGAGGTGAAGAGCGACGCGCTGACGCCGCCCTTTTCAAAGATGCCGTAATCCTCGATAAGGCGGATGCGGTAGTCGAGCGCGCGCTCGATGGACAGCTTTTTGCTGTTCTCGAGCAGCAGCGAGTAGGCGCGGTAGTGCGGGCCGGCCAGCTGCGCCGTCGCCGGATGGTAGTGGAAAGCGACCGTCTCCCAGGCCAGGCCGGACAGCTCGTGCGCCAGGCGGCGGCATTCCTCATCCTTGACGTCGTGCTCGATGTCGGCGAGATTCCGCAGGCATTCGAAGGTGTACGTCGGGCTGTTGAACTCGGCGAAGCTGCCGTGGGAGAAGTTGAAGTCGTAGAGCTTCTTCAGGCGCTCCCTGCCGTAGTCGAAGAATTCCGCGTCCCCGAACTGTTCTCCCGCGTAAAGCGTGACGTAAGCGCCCTTGACGGAAATGTTCGTGTAGCCCGGGCCGACATTGCGGCGGATGATGGAGCGGCAGGCGTGGCGGACGCTGTCCGTCATGCGCGCGGCGAGGTCGTCCGAAAGCTTCTCCCGGTGCTCGCCGAGCATTGCGAGAAGAAGCTCGGCGTTGAAGTCCGCCCAGTTCCAGTCGGGCTTGTCCATCTCCTCGAGGTCCTCCTCCCAGAAGTAAGCCCAGATGCCGTAGGTGGAGCGGGCGGGGTTGATGTCCTGCAGGGGCAGCGCGCGGTAGAGGACGTCGGCGGCGCGCGCCCGGTCGCCCTCGGCGTCCCGGCAGAGGAGCAGACGGGCGTACTCAAAAGAGGCGCGGGTCCCGTGGACGGTGCAGTCCGAGAGCTTGCTGTGGTAGCCGTTTTTGCCGCGGTACTCCGTCATCAGGCGGACGGCGGGATCGTAGCGGGCGTCGAGGCGCTCCATGGCGTCGAGGAAGAGATCCTTTTCGAAATCCTTTTTGAAGTTCAGCATGGCGGGCACTCCTCAAATATTTGATCGGTGGGGAACCATAAGAATGATAGCATAAACGCGCGCGTTTTGCAATAGAAAACGAAGATTTTTAGGCAGGAATCCGGGGGCGGGGGCCTTTGGCCCCCGCAATCTTTTATTAAAATTCCTTCCCCCTCGCGCAGGCGAGGGGGAAGGTGTCGGCGCAGCCGACGGATGGGGGGCGGGCGGTGCCCGCTGCCAGGCCCGCTCACTGCTTCAGCCGAGTTGGAGGCCAGCCCACGTTGTATAGAAAACAGAGGCTTGCCCCGAAAGAAAAATGATCCGCCCCGGGGGGACGGGGTTGGGGGCATTGCCCCGGTTTCCCGAAGGGCAAAGCGCCCTGCGGGTCGCTTTGCCACCGAAGCCTCCGCATATCTCTAAAAAATCCCTTCCCCCTCGCGGGAGCGAGAGGGAAGGTGTCGACGCAGCCGACGGATGGGGGCCGCTTTTCGTCACAGTGCACAAAAAACAGGCACAAACTTTGTGCAAAACGCGAGGGGCTTTCTTTGGAAAGTCCCTTGTATTTTGCTTGTCTATATGCTACAATGTTATTGGTAAAAATTAGATTACTGTACGGAGGATACATCTATGAAACGCACAGCCACCCTCGCTCTTGCGCTCCTCTTCCTCCTCATCGCCTGCTCCCGGCAGGCAAAAGACGACGCCTACCACTGGGTTCCTCCTGAAAAAAAGATTGCGCAAACCTATGATATTCCTCCCTACGATCCGTCGAGCGGTCTCACCTACGAACAATATCTGACCACATTGGACGTTCCTATTGTTGTGTTTCTGGAAAGGAACAACAACACTGTGCCTCTGCTGGATTTATCAAAATTCAGCATTGACATCATTCGCAGCTATCCCCACGTAACCGAAGTATCCTTTCCTACGCTGCTGCACTGGCTGGACAATTTCGCCGGGGAACAGATCATGCAGTTTCCGGAGGAATATGTAGACCAAATCCGCGACTCAATCGAAGTTGAAAACATACGCTTTGCGCCGATGGAAAAGGCGACCTTGATGATCGGGCAATATCAAACAGCGCTGAAGGAAGAGCAGATCGGCGAGGGACGGAAATGGGAGGATATGCGGGAATGCTGCGTCAACCGCGCGCTGTATGAAAAAATGCTGGCAGACGAAGCAATGGAATTCAGCGGTCTGGGAGACAGTATTACCGTAACGGAAACCTGTTACCGACGGGGAATCAATCGGGAAAGCAAAAAGGAAGCCATAGGCGTTC
>Ga0208297_1000644_pt1 | contig 58239 bp, 51 predicted proteins | sample LMS_cellobiose_e_FD_187367 | JGI IMG/M metagenome (GOLD analysis project Ga0208297, IMG submission 187367) | Rumen-fistulated moose microbial communities from Alaska, USA - LMS_cellobiose_enrichment (SPAdes) (version 2) | ecosystem: Host-associated > Mammals > Digestive system > Stomach > Rumen...
TTTGCTTGTGTTGTAGCGTTGTTACCGAAACTGCTGCATCATTGTTACCGAAAATGATGTACTCTTGTTACTGAAAACGCTGCACTTCAAATTACCGAAATCGCTGCACTCGTAGTTACCGTTAACATGCTCTGATTTACTCCAACTTCAGGATGACTTCCTTGGCCATTTCCTCGTCGATGTCGCGGTAGCGGCTGAAGGCGCGGGAGTTCTCGACGTGGCCGGAGATCTTGGCGATGAGGTTGGGGTCCTACGAGAAACTATCGCTGATTATCAATACAATACGGTGGATGCCATTGCGCCTGTTTGGCGAATCAGGCTTTTGATGCTAATGAATAAGCCAGAGGACAAGTCCTCTCCCGCCATCCTTCTGGTGGATAAAAGCTTGGTTACTGATTTGTCCATCCTTTAAAGGTAAGGATCCTTTTCGCTACCTTTTCCGGATGGTCAATCAGAAACTGGCCGTGATTCATTCCTTGGAAAACCTCAATCTTCGCCTCCGGATAGAGTTTCTTTAGATGCTCCGCCTGCGGCTTGGCGACAAATGCTTCCTTGGTGCCATACCAATAATGGATATCGGTCCCTTGGATGGATTCCAATTTGTGTGTATAGACATCCTTGTATCCATCGCGTACGGCTTTTCCCTTGCCATAGGGCCACACTTTCCTGCATTCTTCCAGAAGTACATCGAAGTAGTGTGAATGGAAAACCCATTTCCAGAAACCGGTCCAGTGGTAGCAGGTCCAGACATTCAGGCTCTGATAGTAGCGCAGGGGGTCCACACTCCACTTGGGAAGCGGCAGCAGCGGTGCAGCGTCCATAATGGCGTGGTCTATGACAATCTCGCTCCGCTCCAGGATACGGGAGAGGATTTTCCCGCCAAGCGACAGCCCATAGGCGACGTCCAAGTGGCCTCCCAGGTCCTGCTGAACGTATTTGATGATCTGCTCGGCCTGGTCGTCGACCGAAGTGAAGCTCGATTCCTTCCCAAGCAGGAAACCATCGATTCCGGCTGCTACGATATGGAACCGGTCCCGCAGGATATCAATCAGCGGCAGGAAAATCTCATAGGATACCCCTAACCCCGGAATCAGGAGCAAGCTGGGACCCGCCTTGTCCCCGTATGTATGGAAAGTCATTTCTTTAAAGTGATAAAACGGCCAAAATTGTCTGACTTTCAAAGGTAATCATTATTCTCCGGATTCTCTGGAACCTGGCTGTTTTATTCGGCCACTTTGGCAAAGCGTATCAGGTCGTGAAAAAAGTGTATCTTTGTTTTCCGTAGAAAGGAAAGGGATATCATGAAGAAGCTTTTTTTCGCGCTGTGTCTGGCTTGCGCGCTTTCTTTCAGTGCTTTTGCACAGATTCTTCCCAGTGCGGAGCCTCAGGCTGATTCGGCGGCTTTTGCCAAGGTGCGGGCCCGGTTGGATTCCATCCGTCAGTATCGGCCTACGGTGGGCCTTGTCCTGGCCGGCGGCGGTGCCCGTGGTCTGGCCCATCTGGGTGTAATCAAGTATATGGAGGAGCTGGGCATTCCCGTGGATGTCGTGACGGGTACCAGTATGGGCGGCCTTGTCGGCGGCCTGTATGCCCTTGGCTACAAGCACGACCAACTGGATTCCCTGATCCGTGAGATCAATTGGCCGATGATGATGTCGGACAACATCCCGATCGATTATATCGGCTACCGGCTCCGGAAGTATCGCGACCGCTTCCTCATCCGCATCCCTTTCCATTACGACGATGAAGACCTGGCCGAACGGATCCGCTTGGAGCGGAATTGGGAGAAAATGGAGAGCGAAGCGGAAAGCGGCTCTTCAGAAGCGCTGCGGAATGCGCTGAACAAGATGGGTATCGGTATGCCGGACGGCTATCTGTACGGCCTCAATGTGCGCAACACGCTCAGCTCCGTAAGCGTGGGTTACCAGGACAGCATCAGCTTCGCTGACCTGCCCATTCCCTATGCCTGCGTCGCGACCGACCTCTACGCACTGGCTCCCAAGTATTGGACGGGAGGTAAGATCACCACGGCCATGCGGTCTACCATGGCCATTCCTTTCTATTTCCGTGCGGTCCGCGATGGTGGGGAAGTGCTGCTGGATGGCGGTATGCGCAACAACTTTCCGGTCGACCTTGCCCGGGAAATGGGGGCGGACATCATCATCGGCTCCGAGATGACCACCCAGCGGGGGCTCGACGAATTGAATTCCCCGGTAGACTTCCTGTTCCAGACCATCACCCTCCTGTCGGCCCATACTTTCGCTCCGGCCAAGGAAATGGCTGACCTGGATGTCCATCATGCCCTGAAGGGCTATCACATGCTCTCGTTCGACGATGCCAGTGTCGATGATATCATCGACCAGGGCTATCAGAATGCGGTTGCCAACAAAGAACTGTTCGAATCCATCGCGGCGCTTGTGGCCGGAAAGCCCGATCCGGGAGTCGTCCGCCATCCGGCGGCGATCAACCTGGCCCAGACAAAGGTCGCCGTCAAGGAGATCCGCTTCACGGGAATCACCGAGGAAGAACGCAGCAGCATCCTGCATCGCAGTGATTATCCGCGTACCAACATGTTCGATAAGGACATGATCGAGGAGTTGCAGAACAAGATCTATGGAACCAACGCCTTCGAGTCGGTCAACTATTATCTCGAAGGGAGCGAAGAGCCGTTCACGCTGGTATTTGACTGCCGGAAAGGGCAGGTCAACGACTTTGCCCTCAGTCTGCGGGCAGATACGGATGAAGCGATGGCTGCCCTGCTGCACCTGGGCCTCGGGACCCGTCGCCTGGGCGGTCCCCGGTTCACAGCCGATCTCAAGGTCGGCACCAATCCGGCCCTGACCCTCGATTACGCCTATAAGTTCCGGATCGGACTGCCTACGGTAGGTGTGGATTTCCGCTCCAGGCTCATCAATACCTTCTCGGGGTATTCATCCAGAACCTACGAGAAGTTGCTTTCCGGTGCGGTGGATGTCTATCTGGAGGATTCCCGTATGCGGGCCGGCTCGTTCAGAATCGGCGCGACAGCGGAGATGGACCCGTATGAACACTATTTGCAGCAAGGTTTTGAATGGAGAGGCTGGGACTGGAAAAGCTATTGGCTGTCTGTCTTTGCGACATTCAAGTACGATAGTTTCAATGACGGCTATTTCCCGACCCGGGGCATCCGCTTTTCCGTGGATGGGCGTTTCGTCTTCAAGGGCTATACCGTCGATCTCGATGACCGGCTTTATCATGATGAGGATGTAGAGCCTGTTACGACGAAAGACGGTGCCGTCCCGGATTACTTTTCCATGCTGACTTCACTGGAAGGCGCCATTTCCATCGGCAGCCATTTTACCATCCTTCCCAGAATCCATTTTGGATGGTACGGGGTTCCGTCGGTCACGGATCCGGCAAAGGGAGATCTCGTGGACTATTACCTGAACCCCAAACATGTCGTCACAATCGGCGGTTTCCTTCCGAACCGCTATACGGAGCGCCAGATTCCTTATTTCGGTTTCGCGACGGGATTCCGGGACTGCCTTCCGATCAGTCTGGCCGGTCAGATGGATCTCCGCTATTGTTTTGCCGGCAAGAATTTCGTTACGGCCCGGGCCGGCATTTTCATCGATTCCTTTCAATGGAAGGACTTTTTCCAGATGGGCAAGTATCCTGCCTATGGCCTGGAATACGCACGCCAGACAATGGTAGGCCCGCTGAGGGTTGCCGTTCAGTGGGGAGATTTTTCCGGTTTTTCAGCTTACGCTTCCGTCGGTTTCGATTTCTGAGCGTCCGGGGTTCACTCCTGACGGAGCCTGACGAACATGGCGCCTGAACTGAGCTCTGTCTCCAGGGCAAGGAGACGGCGGTCGGGGCCGGGAGAACGCCAGATGTAGATTTCATTGCCGCTGCCGTTTTCCATCAGGCCGTGTTCCGTCATCTCCAGCAGGATTTTTTCGGCGGAGATTCCGGGAAATTTTTCCTCATCGATCCCTTTGTACAAGATGCGGGCGTCGCGGGATTTGCCGGCCATCAGGATCTGCATTTTAATCGGTGCGGAGTCCGGAGTCAGGTCGAGGAAGCGGACGAAATGGAGGAGCGAGAGCAGGTCCATCGTGCGGCCGTCAAGGGGGAAGGTCTCGTATTCCGGTTCATCATCCTCATCGATGGATATCGATTCGATGGTCTTGTTGTCCTCGCGGAAGACGTATTCGTATTTGCACGCTTTGCCCTTATACTTGAAAGGATTGATGAAGTACAGGGGGGCGAGGCCGCTGTGGGAGAAATAGGTCTCTGCAACATAGTCCGAACTGATGAAGAGCGCGAAGACAGGCGCCGCCTTGACCAGGGCGGAAGAGTGGTAGGCAGGGCGGTTCTGCCACTTGGATTCTTCCCAGGTGATGGTGGCGGTAGCGACTTTCGCATTGATCAGACCGTTTTTGTAGCGGACGTCATAGTTGAAAGTCCCCAAAGACTCGGGTGACGCACCGTGGCTGGCTTTCGTGGCCGCAGTCGTGGTGAAGACAGACAGGACGACCACGCATAGAATGCCGGGCAACAGCCATTTATGTGTCGATTGTTTCATTCAAGGACAAAGTTACGAAAAACATTTTCTATCTTTGTGCAATTAATAATTGCTTTTTCACTAATCTTTAACCTAATAAACAATCAAAATGAAAAAATTAATTGTTACGCTCCTCGTCGTCGTGGCTGCCATGGCCGCCCCGTATTCCGCAAAGGCTATCGAGGATCCGTTCCAGAAAGGGACGCTGCTCTTCGGCTTGCAGGCCGGTTACTATCCTTACTTCGGCGGTAACGTCTATGGTGACTGTGTCATTGTCGACAGCTGGTGGAAAGGCCACTTCACGGTCGGTGCTCAGATCGGTACCATGGGCTATAACGGCTATAAGCATGCTTATCTCTCCGTTGCCCCGCGTGTGACCTATGGTCTGAACATCACCGACCGCTTCGAAGTCCATGTCGGTACCCTCCTCGGTCTGGGTACGTACTTCGGGCACGACTACAAGAGTCTGCATCTGTGCTACGGTGGTCTGACGGGCCTGCGCTTCTTCCTGACGGACGCGCTGGCGCTCTCTGCCGAAGTCAACTACACCGGCTTCAACCCGTGGTTCAACGCCGGCCTGGCCTTCAAATTCTAGGAAGCTGCCTTTCAAATCGAAAGAGGCCCCCGGATTCCGGAGGCCTCTTTTTCGTCGGGGACGCAGGGCGTTTTACGCTTTCTGGTCCTTCTTCTCTTTCATTTCTTCGATCTTGTCCTTGGCCTTGTCGATCTTGACGCGGGCCTTGTCCATGAGTTCATTGGCATTCTCTTTCATCTCGCCGTAGATCTCTTTGGCTTTCGGAGCCGCCTTGGCATAGAGTTCCTTGGCGTTCTCTTTCATTTCATCGGCGACTTCGCCCAGCTTCTCGCTGGCCTTGTTGGCCGCATATTTGATCTTCTCGTCGAGCGAGACTTTTCCGTCGCAATTCAGGTCGCGGGGATCTTTGTTGGTTTCTTCACACATGGCAGTATAATTATTTGAAATGGGTTACTCTTTATAAAGGCCCTTGCGGGAAAGCAGGTGGTCGAGGTTGGCGATGCCGTAGAGCACGACGGCCGTAACCACGGCGGAGTGCTCCATGTATTCGGGAATCAGCTTGTTGAAGATGTCCCGTTCGGTGTGCCAGATTTCGCCGTATTCGAAGTTGTAGCCTTTCGGGTCCGTTTCACGGAAGGAGATGGTCGGAACGCCGTTCATCGCGAAGTAGGCATGGTCGCTGCCGCCGGCCCGGGTGGGACGCGGCTGCGGCTGGCCTTCCCGCTTGCTGACGGTGAAGGGGAAGTCGGGGTTGATGGTTTCCAGCGGTTTGCAGATGGACACATAGTCGTCGTACATGGCTTCGGGGACGGAAACGCCCGTGGCGCAGAGCGGTCCGCCGTCACGGTTTATGTAGTTGGAGATCTTGTCGAGCGGAACGGTCTTGTTCTCCACGAAGAACTTCGAACCCAGCAGACCGAATTCCTCGCCGGTCCAGATGCAGAAGAGGATGGTGCGTTTGGGCTTGGCGCCGGAAGTGGCCAGCAGGCGGGCGGCTTCCATCGTCACGGTGGTTCCGTTGCCGTCGTCCACGGCGCCGGAGCCGCCGTCATAGGCGTCCAGGTGGCCGCCGGCCAGCACGTATTCCTTCGGATATTTGCTGCCGCGCAGGATACCGATGATGTTGTGGTACTTCACGGGGCCCCGGTAGAAATGGTTGCGGATATCGAATTCAAGCTGGAACATATCCTTGCGCAGGACTTTTTCCTTGACTACTTTGAACTGCGCCTCGTCGAGCATGATGTCGCACACGGTAGGCAGGTTCTCCATCGTGATATCGTAGCAGCCGGCCCGGTCGTACATGATCTTCAAAGGGACTTTGGCCGAACGGATGAAGCCCAGCACGCCGGCTTCCACCATCTCCTTATAGAAAGGAGCGACGCTCTTCTCGTAGGGGATCAGTTCCTTCGGCTCATCGCGGTGCTCGTAGTTCCAGCGGCGGATCTCGTTGTTCTGGCGGTCGATCTCCTCATTCTTGGCGATGGTTTCGGCGCGTTTCTCGTTGGCAGCGGGCGTGGTATTGATGGCCATGCCGTCCGATTCCGTATCGAGCAGCACCCAGGCGCCCTTGAGCAGGCCCTTCATGCGGTCGAACTCGCGGCGGCTCTTGGGCTCGATGAGCACGTGTCCGGCCTGTTTGCCGCGGGTTCCGGCGGTGTAGGAGGGCGTGGCGAAATGCAGGTTCATGCCGTCTTCGCTGATCATCCTGCCGAACCAGGGTCCGCGGTTGAAGCCCACGTTGATCTGGCCGGCTTCCTGGACCATCACTTCCAGTCCCCACGATTCGAACTGTTCCTTCACCCAGGCTTCTGCCTCGGTCAGGGCAGCGGAGCCGATGAGGCGTCCACCGATGCGGTTGGCCAGGAAATCGGCGTGTTCCATCGTCCGGTTGTCAGTGGTTCCGGTCTCGATGATTTTCTTGACGACTTTGTCTTGCGCGAATGCGCCGAGGGAGCAGCAGGTGGCGATGAGCGCCGCAAGTGCGAAGGAAATAGTTCTCTTCATGGCAAGGTAATCTTATATAAGATACAAATATAATAAAAAGCGTTGGATGGCGTGATATTTGTTGTATTTTTGCGCCTCTGTTACAGGATAATTAATTGATGAAATGAGAAATATCGTTCTGTTTTCCGGACTTTTCCTGCTCAGTCTTCTTCTGACGGACAGCGCAAAAGCCCAGACCCGGTCTTCGAGCATGTCCTTCAGCCTGGCGGAAGCCCAGCAGTTTGCCATCGAGCACAACAGGACCCTGGCCAATGCTTCAATCGACATCCAGAAAGCGCAGGCGAACAAATGGAAAGCCATCGCCAGCCTGCTGCCGCAGGTCTCTGCCAGCGGCTCCTATTCCAACAGCCTCGGCTACAAGATGGACCTGGGTCCGATGAAGATTTCGATGACGCCCTACATGACCTTCAACGTCTCCACGACAGTGGCGCTCAATGGCGCACAGGTCGTTTCCCTGGGTATTGCGGAAATCTCCCGCCGGATGGCCGACCTCACGCAGCAGAAGACGGAAAGACAGATTGCCAACCAGGTGGAGACCCTCTATTTCTCCGCCCTCGTGACCCAGGAGACGATCCGGCTGCTGAACAAGAACCTGGAAAGCATGCGGAAGCTGCATCAGATCACGCAGAACTCCGTGGATGTGGGTGTGGCCGAGCAGACGGACGCCGACCAGATCCAGGTCCAGGTGGCTACGATGGAGAGCACCATCAAAACCTCGCAGCGTTCGTTGGAGATGGTGTACAATTCCCTCAGGCTGCAGCTCTGCCTGGATGAGGATGTGGATATCGTCCTGACTGAGGGCATCGACGACCTGCTGAACATGAAAACCACTTCCGACCTGCTTGCCACCGAGTTCGACATCGAACAGAATTACGACTACCGGCTCCTGAAGGAGAATACCGAACTGAGCCGCAAGCAGATCGCCCTGACCGGCTGGACCAACGGTCCGACGCTCAGCGTCTATCACCAGTTCAATGCCCGTCACAATTTCAGCAGCGAGGCTACGATGAACATGACGCCGCCCAATATGATCGGTGCGCAGCTCAACATCCCGCTTTTCGGTTTCGGCAAGAACTATGCGGCCATCAAGGACGCGCGGCTGGCCTACAAGAAGCAGCTCAACACGCTGGAAGACACCGAACTCTCGCTCAATATCCAGTACGAACAGCTGTGCTACAACCTGCGCAACGCGATTGAGAAGTACGAGATCCAGAAACAGAACGTATCGGTCGCGCAGCGTGTCTTCGACAACGTCGCCAAGAAGTTTGAATACGGTGTAGCTTCCAGCTTCGACGTCACCAATTCGGGCACCAACCTGATCAATGCCCAGAGCAGCTATGTCCAGTCGATGCTGGAGATCATCAACGCCCAGGTATCCCTTGAACAACTCCTGAATAAAAGATAATACGATATGAAACGCTATTTCCTCCTTATCCCGGCCCTTGCGGCCCTGATCGTAAGCGCTTGCGGCGGGCAGCAGACCCAGCAGCAGATGGAGCAGCGCGTGGAACTGGTCGAGACGGCCTCCCTTGCGCTGTCCGACATCTCCCGTGAACTGGAATTCTCCACCACGCTCGAAGGCTGGCAGACCCTTAACGTGGCCCCTTCGCTGACCGGCAAGATCGAACACATCTATGTCGAAGTCGGCACGAACGTGGGTTCGGGGACGATGCTGGTGCGGATGGACCAGAACCAGTACACCACCACCAAGCTGACCTACACCAACCTGGGTGTGGAGATGCAGCGGATGGAGTCGCTGCGCGAAAGCGGCGCGGTGTCGCAGCAGACCTACGACCAGACCCGTCTGAGCTACGAGCAGACCAAGGAGTCCCTGGATTTCCTGGAGAAAAACACTTATGTGCGGGCGCCTTTCTCCGGCGTGATCTCGGCCAAGAACTATGAGGACGGCGAGCTCTACAGCGGTCAGCCGATCCTTGTGCTGACACAGATCCATACGCTCAAGGCCCTGATCGCCATCCCGGAAAACTACTATCCCGTGGTGAAGAAGGGTATGAAGGTCGAGATTACTTCGGAAATCTATCCGGGCGAGACCTTCCCGGCCACGATCGATATCGTCTATCCGACCGTCGATCCGGCCTCCCACACCTTCCAGGCCAGGCTCCGCATCTCCAACAGCGGTCTGAAACTCCGTCCGGGTATGTATGTCAAGACGAAAATGTCGATGGGCATGGCGCGCGCCATGGTGGTGCCTTACCAGGCCGTACTCAAGCTCACGGGTTCGAACGACCGCTACGTCTTCCTCGATGACGGCGGCGTGGCCAAGCGCGTGTTCGTGAAACTCGGCCAGCGTTTCGACGAGAATATCGAGGTCATCAGCGACGAGCTGCAGGAAGGCGACCGTCTGGTAGTCGTGGGCCAGGCCAAGTTGGTCGACGGCGCTAAAATCAACGTAGCGAGGGAGAACTGACGATGAGTATCTACAAGTCAGCCATTGAAAAGCCCGTCACCACGGCGCTGATCTTCGTGGCGGTGATCGTTATCGGCCTGTTCTCGCTTTCGCGCCTGCCGATCGACCAGTTCCCGGAGATGGATCCGCCGTACATCACGGTGATGACCACTTACGCGGGGGCGAGCGCCAGTGAAATCGAGACCAACGTCACCAAGATCATCGAGAACAGCCTCACCTCGGTCGACGGCCTGAAAGAACTCACCTCGTCTTCCCGTGACAACATGTCGGTCGTTTCGCTGGAGCTGGAGTGGGGGACCGACCGTGACGAAGCGGCCAACGACATACGCTCCTACATCGACATGATTAAGAGCAACCTTCCCGACGGTTGCTCGAGCCCGGTGATGTTCAAGCTCAATTCGAGCCTGATGCCGATTATCCAGTATTCCGTGACGGCGGAAGAAAGTTATCCCGGTCTGGAGAAGATTCTCAACGACGAGGTGGTCCCGCAGCTCAACCGCATCGAGGGCATCGGCTCCGTATCGGTGTCGGGTGCACCCGACCGCTATGTCTACATCGACATCGACCAGGCGAAACTCGACGCCTACAACCTGACCCTCGAGCAGGTAGCCAACGCCATCAGCGTCAACAACCTGAACCTGTCGAGCGGTGTGGTCAAGATGGACCGCCAGCAGTATCAGATGCAGGTACGCGGCGAATATGAGCAGAGCGCCGACATCGCCGACATCGTGGTTTCCACCACGATGGCCGGCAAGAAGGTCTTCGTCCGCGACCTGGCGCAGGTGCGCGATACGATCAAGGACCTCTCGCTCGACGAGAAGGTGGACAGCCGCGAGGCCGTCCGTCTGATGGTGGCCAAGAAATCGGGTTCCAACACCGTCCAGGTCTGCCGCGACGTGCGCAAGGAGCTCTCCCGCATCGAGAAGACCCTGCCTTCCGACGTGCATATCAAGATGATCTACGACTCTTCCGAAGAGATCGAGAACGCCATCGGTTCGCTGGAGGAATCCATCCTCTACGCCCTTCTCTTCGTGGTGCTGGTGGTCTTCTTCTTCCTCGGGAAATGGCGCGCCACGCTGATCATCGGCATCACGATCCCGATCGCATTGATTGTGGCTTTCGTGTATCTGCTGCTTACCGACAGTTCGCTCAACATCATCTCGCTTTCGGCCTTGACCGTGGCCATCGGGATGGTGGTGGACGACTCCATCGTGGTGCTGGAGAATATCACCAAGCACATCGACCGCGGTTCGTCGCCCCATGAGGCTGCCATCTACGCAACCAATGAGGTTTGGACTTCCGTCATTGCGACGACGCTCGTCATCGCAGCCGTATTCATCCCGCTGACGATGCTCACCGGCCTGGCCGGCATCCTGTTCAAGGAGCTGGGCTGGATCGTGACCATCGTGGTTTCGACCTCGACGCTGGCGGCCATCTCCCTGATCCCGATGCTCTGCTCGAAGCTCCTCAAGGCCCGGGAAGTGAGAATCGACGAGAACGGCCATCTGATCGAGGGGAAGGAAAAGAAGGGCTGGTACGACCGTATCGTGGTAGGATTCCTCGACAAGGTGGACAAGGCTTACGCCAACCTGCTTCGCTGGTGCCTGACCCATAAGCTGATAACCATCCTCATCGCGATCGCATTCTTCGTGGTTTCGCTGTTGCCGATGGTGATGGGCAAGATCGGTACGGAATTCATGCCCAGCAGCGACAACGGCCGTTTGAGCGTCACGGTGGAACTGCAGCGCGGCACCCGTATCGAAGAGACGGTAAAGACGGCCCGCGTCCTGGAAGAACGTTTCCGTGAACTGGTTCCGGAAGTCCAGCGCATCTCTACTTCCGCCGGTTCGAACGACGAGAGTTCGGTCGGTGCCCTGTTCTCCTCGACCACCAACTACAAGATTTCGATGACGGTGGTGTGCAACAAGAAATATGAGCGTACCCGCACGATCGAAGAGATCGGCGAGGTTCTCCGTACGGAATTGGCCCAGTATCCTGAAATCATCGAGTATCAGGTCAATGCGTCCGGCGGTATGGGCGGCGGCGGACGTTCCACCGTGGATGTGGAAATCTACGGCTATGACTTCGACGAGACCAATCTCTATGCGGAGGAAGTCCGCCAGGTCATCGTAAACAACGTGCCCGGCGCCCGCAACGTCCGCATCTCGCGCGACAAGGACCGTCCGGAACTCAAAGTCACTATCGACAAGGAGAAAGCCGCGATCCACGGCCTGAACACGGCCACTGTATCGCAGTACATCCGCAACCGCGTGACCGGTTTCACGGCAGGCTTCCTGAAGGAAGACGGCGATGAGTACAACATCGTGGTCCGCCTCAAGGAGGAAGACCGCAATTCGATCACCGACATCCAGGACCTCACCATCCCGACGGCGACCGGCGCCCGCATCAAGCTCAGCGAGATCGCGACCATCGAAGAATACTGGGCTCCGCAGACCATCGACCGCAAGAGCCGCCAGCGCTATGTCCGCGTCATCTCGATGCCGTATGAGACTTCGCTGGGCGAGCTGGCCGCAGCCATCCAGACCCAGATCGACCAGATCTCCCGTCCGTCGGGCATCTCGGTGGTACTGGCCGGTGACTTCGAAGACCAGCAGAAGACTTTCAAGGACATCTTCGCCCTGCTGCTGCTGATCATCCTGCTGGTCTATATCGTGATGGCTTCGCAGTTCGAATCGCTCAACAAACCGGCGGTCATCCTGCTCTCCATCCCGTTCGGCCTTTCGGGCGTGGTGCTGGCCCTCTGGCTCACGGGTACGTCGCTCGATATGATCGGCGCCCTGGGTGTGGTGATGCTGGTGGGTATCGTGGTCAAGAACGGTATCGTGCTGGTGGACTACATCAACCTGATGCGCGACCGCGGCCACGCGCTGAACGAGGCGATCGCCCTGTCGGGTGCCTCGCGTCTGCGCCCTGTGCTTATGACGGCCTTCACGACGCTGCTCGGTATGCTTCCGATGGCACTCAGCGGCGGTGAGGGTTCCGAAATGTGGCATCCGCTCGGCATCGTGGTGATCGGCGGTCTGCTGGTTTCGACTTTCGTCACGCTGATCGTCGTACCGGTTGTTTATGGCCTGATCTCCCGCAGCGGCGAGCGCAACAAGAAAGAGAAACGCCGCAAGGAATTTATCTTCATGAATTTGAATCCCGACCAGGAGGAAGCTAGATGAAAAGTGTCTTTATCGTATTCAACCAGGCTTTCACCTCCCGTGTGGAGTATATGTTGGAAGAATTGGGCATCAGAGGCTTTACGTTTTTTGAACAGGTCCAGGGCAGGGGATCCGTGGACGGGGAACCGCGCCGCGGCACCCATACCTGGCCCGAAATGAACTCGGCCGTGATGACGGTCATACCCGACGAAAAGGTGGATGAACTGCTCCTGACCGTGCGCAAACTCGACGCCCGCAACAAGTCGGTCGGCGTGCGCGCGTTCGTATGGAATATCGAGCAGGCTGTCTGATTTTCGAAAAAAATGTTTATCTTTAACGCCTGAATCTTTTTTTGATAAGAAAACTATGGCACAAGCATTAACCGATTCCAATTTCAGCGAACTCGTCGAGCAGGCGCAGATGCCTGTCGTCGTAGACTTCTGGGCCACCTGGTGCGGCCCCTGCCGCATGATCTCTCCCATCGTCGACAAGATGGCCGAGAAATATGAGGGCAAGGTAAACGTTGTCAAATGCAATGTCGATGAGAGCACGGATATCCCGATGAAGTTCGGCATCCGCAATATCCCGACGCTGCTCTTCTTCAAGGGCGGCGAGCTGGTCGACCGTGTCGTCGGCGCCGTCTCCCAGGCGGAGATCGAGAAGCACATTGAAAAAATTCTTTAAAACCTGATCGATATGAAAAAACTTTTCCTGCTGATCATCAGCGTTTTGTGCATCAGCACCCTCACTGCCAGCGCCGAAGGTCTGGTCATCAAGGGTGGTGCCAATTTTACGAACATCAAGAATATTGAGTCCAAGCCTTTCGGCTATCAGTTCGGCCTTGGATTCCAGACCGAGATTCCCGACGGCTTCGGCCTGACCTTCCAGCCGGAACTCGTCTATAAGGTCGTCGGCTTCGAATATGACCGGGAAACCCTCAGACGCGGTTATCTTGAAATCCCTATCAATGTCCAGCTCGGTTTCAACATCGGCAATACCGACAAACTCCATCCGTTTGTCTTCGCGGGTCCCTACGTGGGCATCGGCGCCGGTGTCTTCGGCAACAAGGCAACGGCCGAATCCATCCAGAAAGACCTGAAGAAAGTGGAATACGGTCTGGGTCTCGGTGTCGGTATAGACCTCTGGATCCTGCAGCTGACCGCCAAGTACAACTGGAATTTCGGCCGCATCGCCGATGCAACGGGTGTCCCTGAACTGAGCGGTACGCCGCGTATCATCGAAATCTGTGTCGGTCTGAATTTCTAACGGTATGAAGAAGATTTCTTTACTGCTCGTCAGCCTTCTCTGCATCAGTGTCATTTCGGCCGGTGCACAGGGTGTCATCATCAAGGGTGGCTACAACTACAGCAACGTTGATATCAACAAGAGCACCACGGTCTCCGATATCAAGAAGGGTAAATCCGGCTGGCAGATCGGCGTCGGTTATCAGTCCGAGACCTCGCACGGTTTTTCCATCCAGCCTGAAATCATCTACAAGGTCACCGGTTACCGGTTCTCCGACGTGCAGAACCTGAATCTCGGTTATGTGGAGGTTCCGGTGAACGTGCAGTGGGGTCCGGACCTGCTGATCGCCCGCCCGTTCATTTTCGCCGGCCCGTACGTAGGCCTGAAGGTTTCGAACCAGTTCCGGGGATCCGGCTGGGAAGAAGCCGACATGCAATCCATCCGCGACGGCCTCAAGAAGGCCGAGTGGGGTCTGGGCATCGGCCTGGGTATCCAGGTATTCCGTTTCCAGATCACCGGCAAGTACAACTGGAATTTCGGCGCCATTGCTGATACGAAGCAGTTGCCGACCCTCGACGCTGCGCCCCGCACGTTTGAGATCTGCCTCGGCCTCAAGTTCTAGCCGACACCGTTGAAGGAAGTCCAACAGTACCTGGGAAGGGCCTGGACTGACTTCCAGCGTTGTTTCGCCGAGAGTCTGGAGTCCGACATCCCCTTGCTCGACAAGGCCAACCAGTACCTGCTCGGGCACGGCGGCAAGAAACTTCGTCCTCTTTTCACGCTGCTCATTGCAAAAGCCCTCCGGGGCGATTGCAATGAGCGCGTTGTTCGTTGTGCCGCTGCTTCCGAGCTGTTGCACACGGCTACGTTGATGCACGACGACGTAGCCGACAATGCCCCGACCCGCCGGGGCGTCCCTACGATGATGACCGTCTATTCCCCGACTACGGCCGTCCTGCTGGGCGACTACTGGCTGTCGAAGGCGATGGACCTGATCATCGACCATCCTGACAAGCGGGTACTGCATGTCTTTTCCAAATGTCTGGCCGACCTGGCCAGCGGGGAAATGCTCCAACTGGAAAAAGCCGAAAAGGCCGATACCACCGAAGACGACTATCGCCGGATCATCTATTGCAAGACGACTTCGCTTTTCGAAGCCTGCATAGTGAGCGCCGCCTGTTCGGTCGAAGCTTCCGAAAAGGAGATCGAAAGATGCCGGATCTATGCCCGGCATATCGGACAGGCCTTCCAGATGCGTGACGATATGCTCGATTATTCCCCGGAACTCTCCATCGGCAAGCCTACCGGACAGGATATCCTTGAAAAGAAGATTACCCTTCCTCTTTTCGGGCTCTTTGAAAAAGCGCCCCGCTCCGTCGTGCGAGAAGTGCGTCGCCGGATGAAAAATCCTGATGCTGAGCTGGTTTCCGATGTGTTCGCCTGGGTACGCCAGTACGATGCGATGTCCTATGCGCGAGAGAAACTTGACGCGGAAATCCGGCAGGCGGTCGAAGTGCTTGCCGCGTTCCCCGCATCCCCATCCCGGGATTATCTTGAAAAAATGGCGGGCATGATCGCCATCAGGACCGTGTAAGGGTCTTGTAGGTCTGCTCGTAAGGCTCCTGGTCCCACTCGGGTTCGACCAGTGGCTTGTCGCCGCCCAGACGGAACGACAGATAGGTGATGGTGATCCCCTGTGCGAGGAAATTCTTTTCGTAGAAGGTTTGGATCGAGAGCAGGTCGTCGGCACGCCCCGTGCCGTAGATGTCTTCGCAAGCTTCGATCAGCGGCAGTCCGTTCTGCAGGACGGTCTCCCGGGTAAAATGGTGGAGGAGGCGGCTGTCGGTCTTCAGATGGATGATGCCGTCCGGTACGAGGATCCGCCGGTAGCTTTCCAGGAAGCGCGGATGGGTGAGCCGTTTGCGGGGCTTGCGCTCCTGCGGGTCTGCGAAGGTGATCCAGATTTCGCTGATCTCTCCGGGTCCGAAGAGCGATTCGATGAATTCCACGCGGGTTCTCAGGAAGGCCACGTTGGCCATGGCATGGGTCGTGGCGTACTTGGCACCTTTCCAGAGCCGCGCGCCTTTGATATCGATGCCGATGTAGTTCTTTTCAGGGAAGCGTTCTCCCAGCGCTACGGTATATTCTCCCTTTCCGCAACCCAGTTCCAGCACGATGGGATGGTCGTTGCCGAACATATCGCGGTGCCAGTTCCCTTTCAGGGGATGGTCTTTGTGCAGCACTTCCTCCGTAGTAGGCTGCACCAGGCAGGAGAAGGTCTCGTTCTCCCGGAATTTTCTCAGTTTGCCTTTTCCCATGTCTTGGCTTGGTATGAAAATCCGACGCCCGAAAGGGCTTCGAGCCGGGCAGGGTCGGAAGGGGTGATGCGGACTGTCCAGGTCCCGGCAGGATGGCCGCCTGTGCGGATTTCGCGCCAGGGCCATTCATAGTCGGTCACCGAACCGGCCCCGAGACTGATCCGTACGCCGGGTTCCTCCGTCAGCGGGAAGGTGTGCCTTTCGATGGAGGTCTGCCCGTCGGGCGGTGTGAGGTGGATGTCGAATTCGAGGGTTTTCTCCGGAATCCGGCTGGCAACGATCCGGGCTGCCAGGGTTGTCGTGAACACGGCGGCCGAGTCTTCGGATTCCATCTCGAAGACGAAGGTGCCGCCATTTCCGCGGGCGGTTTCGGTGGAGATGAAACGGTGGTCTCCCTGCGGCCGGCTGCAGGCGGCCGTCAACAGCAGGACAAGCAGGGGAATGAGACTATTTCTGCGCACCATTGTCCCCATTGGCCGGTCCGGCCTTTTCTGCTTTCTTTTTGCCGTTGCCGCCCCGGTTGCCACCGCCGCCTTCTTTCTTCCGTCCGTTGTTCTTTTTCCGGTTGTTGTTGCGCCGTTTCTTCTGTTCGTCGAAGCGGGTGATGCTGTCGTCGCCCACGGCACTGATGAATTCGGTCTGTTTGACGCCAGGACCGCTGTTCTGCAGCGAAGCGGACTTGATGCCCTTGCGGTTCTCCGCAAGGATTTCCCGGACCCGTTCGGCGGGGAGGGGATACAGGTTGGACAGGCTTCCTTGCTCGTAGGAGAAGTAAAGGATACCGCGCAGGATGTCGGTCTTCATAAGCCAGGCCGGTCCGTCTTCCAATTCGATGGGGCCGCGGACCTCGGGCAGCTGCCGCTGGGCGTCCACATAGGTCGAGACTTCGTAGTTGATACAGCACTTGAGTTTGCTGCACTGTCCGGCCAGTTTCTGGGGGTTGAGCGACAGGTCCTGGCAACGGGCTGCCTGCGTGGTGATCGACTGGAAGTCAGACATGTAGTTGGAACAGCAAAGAGCGCGGCCGCAGACACCGAGGCCGCCGATCAGGCCGGCCTCCTGACGTGCGCCGATCTGTTTCATTTCCACGCGGATATGGAATTCTTCAGCGAAGTCCTTGATCAACTGGCGGAAGTCCACGCGTGCATCGGCGATATAGTAGAAGATGGCCTTGGTGCCGTCGCCCTGGAACTCTACGTCGCCGATCTTCATGTCCAGGCCCAGGCGGGCTGCCAGCTGGCGGGCGCGGATCATGGTCTTGTGCTCGCGGGAAATGGCTTCCTGCCAGCGCTCGATGTCGAGGATCTTGGCCTTGCGGTAGATGCGCCGGAATTCGTAGGTGTCGGGGTCGATGTGGTGGCGGTCCAGCTGTTCGAGCACGACCGGTCCTTCGAGGGTCACGATGCCCAGGTCGTGTCCGTTCTGCGCTTCCACGACCACCAGGTCGCCTTTCTTGATGATCTGGCCCGAGGTGTTGCGGAAGAAGATCTTGCGGGTATTCTTGAAACGGACTTCGAACAGGTCGCTGTAGCGCTTCTGGGAGATGCCCTCCATCCAGTTGTAGGAACTGAGCTTGCAGCACCGGGGATTGTAGCGGACCTTCAGTTCGCCGATAGGCGTGCGCTCCACGTCGCAACCGCGGGAGCAATCATATTGCTTGGATCCTTTTTCTTTGATCACAATGTCTTCCATATACTTATAATGCCAATAACAACCGGTTGCCCAGGTCGCAGAAGACCAGTTTGGGGTTGACGTTCGCGCCGATGGAGGAGAGGGCCGCATCGAGGTTCGCAAAAGCCTTTTCGTAGAACGAAGGCTTGATACGGCCGGCAAACGACCGCACCGTGGCCTCTTCCTGTTCCGAAAGGTCGGCCAGACCGTCGAGCCCATTGGCAACCAGGTAGATTTTTCTCAGATAATTTTCCATATACAGGCACCATTCGCGCTGCTTCTCGCGTCCCAGGTCGGTGAGCATTTCCCACTGGGGGAACAGATCGATGATGCGTTTGGCCAGGCCGGCTTCCAGGATCGACTTGGCAATCTCCCGGAAATCGGCGTTGTCCTGACCGGCCCCTTCGATGGAGCGGCGCTGTTCGCGGGTAAGCGGTTGCAGGGCGATGGCCTGGCAACGCGAACGGATGGTCGGCAGCAGCCGTTCGGGATTGTGCGAAACCAGCAGGAACAGCGTGCCGAGCGGGGGCTCTTCCAGCAGTTTGAGCAGTTTGTTGGCCGCATCGAGGTTCATCTTTTCCGGGAGATAGATGATCATCGTCTTCCAGCTGCCTTCCGCAGCCCGGAGCGACAGTTTCTCGAAGATGCGCCGGGCCTCGTTCACGCTGATCAGGCCGCTCTTGTTCTCAATCCCGATCGCGTCGTAGAGCATCTGCTCGGTGAAGTAAGGGTTGGCCAGGGCCAGTTCCTTGAAAGGCGCCAGGAAATAGTCGGAAACAGGTCCCTTCTTCTCGCTTTCCGACAAGAAATTGCTGCTGCTCACAGGGAATACGAAGTGCAGGTCGGGATGGATCAGTTTCTGGTACTTGTGGCAGGAAGGACACACGCCGCACGAATCCTCCGGACCCTGCTCGCGGCAGTTCACGTACTGAGCGAGCGCCAGAGCGAAGGCAAACGCACCGCCGCCATTCTCCTCCGTCAGGAGGATGGCGTGTCCCAGCCGCCCGGATCGGACCATCCGGACCAGCTGCTCCTTGAGCGCATCATTCCCTATGATTTCCGAAAAGCGCATAATCGTACAAAGTTATACAATTTTTTTTCCCTTGCGCCCGCCCCGGGCACAAATGCAGGTAAAAACGTGCCCCGACCGGCGGATTACCTCAGTCGGGGCGCAGATCAGGCGTTTTTTGTGCCCGAAGTCCAGGCTTCGGGGCGTCAGGCCTCGTCGGCCGGTTCTGTGGGATCAGTGGGTTCGGCGTTCCTGGCGTTTTCGAGAATCATCTGGGCGGATTCCAGGTCGTAGTCGTTGACCAGAAGCTGGACGCCGTGCTTGCCCAGCAGGACGCCCGGATAGGGCGAGTTGACATTCGAGACCATCGCGTCGATCCCTTCGCTTTCGAGAAGGCCTTTCGCGATTTCGGCCTCATACTCATAGATGTACTCTGCAACGATTTTCAGCATGGCGGACTCCTCCTGTTTTATGCGTTTTCTTGTTCACGGTTTTCCTGCCGGATCTGATAGTTGACCAGGCTCAGGATACGGAGCAGGTCTTTCCGGTAGCCTTCCACGATGACCGGGTTGTCACTGGTCAGGAAGGTGACGCGGTCTTCATACATGCGGGTCAGGCGCGCGTAGCCGCTGTTCTTAATATAGGTAACGCAGCCGGGTTCCCGCTTTTCCGGTACATACTCCAGCTTTTTCATCACCTCATCGACCGTTTCGGCATATTTTGTGAAGTCACCGTTCAGGTAGAGCTGCCGCTTTTGGAAGCTCAGCGCCGGATAGATGGCGGCCACTGCGACGAAGAAGATGGCGATCTTGGGAAGCGAGCCTTCCCGGAACAGGTCCACGAAGGAAAGGCCTGCCGCTTTCTGGCTGGAGAAGAGATAGATGATGCCGACCATCAGGAAGAAGATGATGGCGAAGTATACGATGTATTTGAGGGCGCGGATCAGGTAACGCATGGCATGTAATTGTTAATCTTCACAAAATTAACTATTTTTGCAGAACTAACAGGTAAAAAAGTATAGTTATGGAAGAACTTGATGAAGAAATGATCCAGTTTGAGAAGGATCATCCGAGCAAGAAACCCGGAACGGGAGGCAGCGGCAACGGAGGAGCCATGCGCATCCTTTCCATTGCACTGGGAGCAGTCGCCGTAGCTCTACTGGCCGCGCTCCTCGTCATGATGAGCAAGAAGAACGCCCTCGTGAAGGACCTCAACATCGACAAGCAGAACCTCACCAATGAACTGGTCGCGCTGCAGGGTGACTACGAAGCCCTGAGCACCACCAACGCCGCCATCAACGACTCGCTCAACGTCGAGAAGGAGAAGGTCGGACAGCTGATCGAGCGTCTCCAGAAGACCGAGGCTACCAACCGCGCCAAGATCCGCGAATACGAGAAGGAGCTCGGAACGCTCCGCTCCATCATGAAGGGATACATCAAGCAGATCGACTCCCTCAATACGTTGAACATCTCCCTGCGCAACGAAGCGACCGCAGCCCGCAAGGAGGCCCAGGAAAGCAAACGGCAGTATGAAGACCTGCGCACCACCACCGAACAGCTGTCTCAGAAAGCTTCGGCCGGCGCCGTGGTCAAGGGCCGTGGCTTCAACCTGGTGGCCATCAACGAATCGAACAAGGTGACCGACCGCAGCAGCCGGGCCCGCAAGCTGCGTGCCTGCCTGAGCCTGATCGAGAACTCGATTGCCGAGCGCGGTTACCGCACGGTCTATATCCGCGTGAAGGGTCCCGACGGCGTCCTGATGACCGACGACAGCGGCAAGGTCTTCACCTGCGGCGGCGAGCAGATGATCTACTCGGCCTCCCGCGAGGTGGACTATCAGGGCGACGAGGTCGAAATCTGCATCTACTTTGCCAATTCCCAGGGATTTGAGAAGGGCAAGTACACCGTCGACCTGTACACCGACGAGACCAGGCTCGGAACGGCCGAGATGATCTTGAAATAGGCCATGGCCGGCCTCTACGTCCACTTCCCCTTCTGCGCTTCGAAATGCATCTACTGCGACTTCTACGCGCGAGTGAGACGGGATTGGAACCCTTACGTGGAGGCCCTCCTGCGTGAGCTCTCCGAGCGGAGAGAATTCCTCAAAGGCGTCCCCCCGACGACACTCTACTTCGGCGGGGGGACGCCTTCCCTTTTGCCCGCAGCGCAGTTGCAGCGGGTCGCCGATGCTGTCCGTGCAACCTTTTGCCTGACGGACTTTGAAGAATTCACCGTCGAGGTCAATCCCGACGACATCACGCCTGAAAAGGCTGCCGCCCTGCGGACAGCCGGTGCAAACCGCATCAGCATGGGTGTGCAGTCGTTCTGCGACGAGCATCTGCGCTGGATGCGGCGGCGCCATACGGCCGAAGAGGCCGTGGCGGCGTTCGCCTTCCTTCGGGAGGCGGGCTTCGACAACCTGTCACTCGACTTGATCTTCGGCTTCACGGAGCTCTCCGACGCGCAGTGGGCCCATAATATCGACCAGGCGCTCGGACTGCGGCCGGAACACATCTCCTGTTATCAGATGACAGGCCGCTATGCGGATCCGGATGAAGAGCACTGCCGGCGCCAGTACGGCATGCTGCAGCAGCGGCTCGTGGCGGCCGGATATAGCCAATACGAAGTATCCAACTATGCCCTTCCCGGCCGGGAATCACGGCACAACAGCGCCTATTGGGCCCGGGAACCGTATCTGGGGCTCGGGGCAGGCGCCCATTCCTTCGACGGGAACCGTCTGCGGCAATGGAATACGCCCGACATCGACGCCTATCTGGCTTCGAGGCCGTTTGGGAGCGAACAGCTCTCAGACCGCGAAATCCTGGAAGAAACCCTCATGCTTTCACTCAGGACCTGCCGTGGGCTCGACCTTTCTTCCCTCCCGCCGGAGGGGCGCGGCGTCCTCAAAAGAACGACCCTGGAGGAACTCTCCAGGGCCGGTAAACTGGTACTTGAATCCGACAGGATCCGGATTCCGGACGAAGAACTCTTCGTCTCGGACTGGATCATCAGCCGGCTATTCCCGGAATATACGGCGTAAGGCCGCAGTAGCCGTTGGCCTTGCAGAAAGCGAAGATGGCCACGACGGCGAATCCCAGCATCAGCAGGGTCACATAGATGCCCGTGATCCATTTCCAGCGTTTCATCCAGATGTTGTTGTTCCAGCCGATGGTCTGGAGGGCGCTCCAGAAGCCGTGGGTGAGGTGGAACCACAGGGCGACGAACCAGATCAGATAGAGGCAGAGCATCCACCAGTTTCCGAAGACCTGACCCATCAGCTGGTAGGGATCGGCTTCTTCGCCGCCCAGCCAGTTCTGCAGCTGCATCCTGGACCAGAACTGACCCAGATGGAGGAAGATGAAGCAGAGAACGATGATGCCGAGGACAAACATATTGCGGGAAGACCAGGAGTCCGTCTTGGCCTTGTTGGGGATCTCATAGCGCTGCTCACCACGGGCCTTACGGTTGCCGATGGTCAGGATGAAGGCGTACACGATGTGGACGAGGAAGAAGGCTGCCAGGACAGGGACCACCACGTTGACCCAGCCCATGGACAGAATCTCGCAGATCGTTCCGTAAACCACGCTGTCGGGATCGAACACGTAGGTCAGGTTCATCACCATATGGAAGGTGAGGAAGAGGATGAGGCAGAGGCCGCTGACACTCATGATCAGCTTCTTGCCGATGGATGACTTGAATATGCTTGCCATAATTGATTGTTTATTTGTTTCGCATTAATTATGCAAAGATAATCCGAAACTTGATAAAATCATAATAAATGGCTATTTTTGTTTCATGAAATACGACAGAATACTACTCAAACTCAGTGGCGAGGCGATCGGCGGCAAAGACGGCGTGGGCCTCGACGAAAACGTGATGGCCACCTATGCGAAGCAGATCGCGGCCGTCGTAAAGAAAGGCACCCAGGTAGCGATCGTCATCGGTGGCGGCAACATCTTCCGCGGCCTGAGCGGCACCCAGCGCGGGTTCGACCGCGTCCGCGGCGACCAGATGGGCATGCTGGCCACGGTGATCAACAGCATCGGCCTCTCCCTGTCGCTGCGCAACGCCGGCCTCGACGCCGAAGTATTCACTTCCACCCCGATGCGCCCGATGGCCAAATACTATATGCGCGACGAAGTGGACGCCTATATGAAACAAGGCGGCGTAGCCTTGATCGCCGGCGGGACGGGCAACCCGTTCTTCACCACCGACTCAGCCGCGGCCTTGCGCGCCTGCGAACTTCGTTGCGGCGCATTGCTGAAAGGCACGAAAGTTGACGGGGTCTACGACGCCGATCCGGTGAAGCATCCCGAAGCCAGGCGCTACGAGACCCTCACCTTCGACAAGGCCATCGCCGACAACCTCAAGGTCATGGACCAGACGGCCTTCACGCTCTGCAAGGAGAACGGCATGCCGATCATCGTCTTCAACATGAACGACGAAGGCACGCTCGAGAAGGTGGTCGAAGGCACGGGACGCTGCACCGTATTGAGCAACGAATAAAAAAGATACGACAATGATTGAGAAAGCCAAAGCCGTGATTGACGCCGCCCGGGAAAAGATGCAGGGCGCTGTCACCTATCTGGACGAAGACTTGAAGACCTACCGGGCCGGCAAGGCCAACCCGGCCGTCTTCAACAACGTCATGGTCAACTACTACGGTACGATGACCCCCATCCCGCAGGTCGCCAGCATCAGCACGCCCGACGCAAAGACGATGCTCATCCAGCCCTGGGACCGCAATCTCCTCCACACCGTGGAGAAAGCCATCATGGACGCCAACCTGGGGTTCACTCCCCAGAACAACGGCGAGATGATCCGCATCAATGTCCCCGCCCTCACGGAGGAACGCCGTAAGGAACTCGTGAAAAAGGCCCGCACAGCCGGCGAAAGCACCAAGGTCGGTATCCGCAACGCCCGTCGCGACGCCATCGAGAGCCTGAAGAAACTCCAGAAGGAAGGACTTCCCGAAGACACAGAGAAAGACTTCGAAGACGAAGTCCAGAAACTCACCGACTCCTTCATCAAGAAAGTCGACGAAATCCTCGTCGCCAAGGAAAAGGAGATGATGACGGTCTAGGCCGCCTCATCCGGCATACCCCGCGGGCACAAAACCCGCGTGATCTGTGCCCCGACTGCGGTAATCCGCCGGTCGGGGCACGTTTTTACCTGCATTTGTGCCCAGGGCGGAGGGGGTCGGACGGCTAGTCGAGGTGGAGGGCGGCGGCCACTTCGCAGAGTTCGGTGTAGAAGGCTTCGCCGTAGGCGGCGATGAGGGGTTCCCGGAGGAATTTGTAGACGGGGACCTTTTCTTTGCGGCCTTTTTCGAAGGCGCATTTGCAGATGTCCCAGCGGTGGAGGTTGAGGGCTGTCAAGCCGTTGCGCAAGACGCTCGCGCGGATGGGATAGAGCCGGCAGGAGATGGGTTTGACGAAGGAGCAGCGGCCTGCGCAGTGCGCGCGTTCGATGGCGCAGAAACAGCCGGCGTCTTCAAAGCAGGTGTACGCACATTCCTCGCCGCCGTGGAGCAGCGGCGTCACGAGGTCGCCGTCAGCGTCCACTTCGAAAAAGCCGGTCTCCCGGATCTTTTCCTTTCCTGCGGAACTCATCCAGCCGCTGTACTGGGGATAGTGCCGCTCCAGTTCTTCCGTTTCTTCTTCCTGCAGCGGGGCGCCGCTGTCGCCGATGATGCAGCAGGCGCCACGGCAGACCGCGTAATCGCAGCAGAAGTACTCCGTGAGCACTTCCGAGGAGACCAGGATATCCCCGATTTGGACGATGGAGGGCACGTTCATGGCAAAAAGTTTTGCAAAATTAAGCAATAGTTGATAATTTTGGCAGCCTTTATGCATATAGGCAACAACAATGGAAATAAAACCCAAAACATATAAACGATGAAAAAGATTTTTGCAACCCTCATTGTCGTCCTCTGTACGCTGGGCATCGCTTCAGCGCAGGACATGGAAAAAGCCACCGAGCTTTACAACAATGCTGCTGCTGCCATCGACAACAACAAGGCAGAAGCCATCACCCTTTTCGAGCAGGCGCTTGAAATGGCTGGGAAACTCGGAGACGAAGGAGCTGAAATCGTGACGCAGTGCAAAGGCATCATTCCGAAACTCTATATGTCCGTGGGCAAGGAATTGGTGAACGAGAAGAATCTCGACGATGCTGTGGCCCGCTTCAAGAAGGCCATCGAGCTCGGCGAGGCTTACGGTGATGCCGAAGTGGTGGAAGAAGCTAAATCCCTCATCCCCCAGATCCTGATGGCCGATGCCAATCAGGCACTCAACGCCAAGGACTACGCAGCCGCCGTTGACGGCTATCAGAAAGTGATCGACGCCGATCCGACCAATGGTCAGGCTCATCTGCGCAAAGGCCAGGCCCTTTCCGCACAGGGCAAGGTGGACGATGCCATCAAGTCGTTCGAACTGGCTTCCGAGAACGGTCAGGAAGAAGCCGCTGCCAAGCAGCTCTCGAACATCTATGTGAAGAAAGCCGTCGCCTGCCAGAAAGCCAAGGACAACAAGGGTATGCTTGAAAATGCCCAGAAGTCGACCCAGTATGTGGACAACGCCAACGCCCAGAAGCTTATCGGCCTTTCCGCCAAGGAGCTCAAGCAGTTCAAGGTGGCTGCCGAAGCTTTCGAAGCCTATCTGTCGATGAATCCCAAGGCCGCTGAGAAGGAACCTCAGATTATCTACTACCTCGGCGACTGCCTCGTCAAGACCGGTGACAACGCCAAGGCCTGCGGTTACTTCAAGAGCATTGCACAGGATGCGAAGTTGGGCGAAGCGGCCCGCTACCAGATCACCCAGCTCAAATGCAACTAAGCCTTGAGCTTCTCGCACCTGCGAGAAATGCGGATATCGGCATCGCAGCGATCGACTGTGGTGCCGATGCCGTTTATATCGCAGGACCCTCGTTCGGCGCAAGGGCCGCAGCGGGCAATCCGGTCGATGAAATCGCCCGGCTCTGCCGCTACGCGCACCGCTACGGCGCGCGGATCCATTCGACCGTCAACACGCTGCTGCAAGTCGATGAACGGGAGCAGGCCCGCCAGTTGATGTGGGAACTTTATGAGGCTGGTGTGGACGTATTCCTCGTCCAGGACCTGAACCTGCTTGCGCTGGATCTCCCTCCCGTTGAACTGCACGCTTCCACGCAGACGGCCATCCGCACGCCCGAACGGGCGAAAGCGCTGGCCGGTCTGGGCTTTTCGCGGCTTGTTCTCGAACGCCAGCTTACGCTCGACCAGGTTCGCGCCATCCGCGCCGCCGTCCCCGATACCTGCCTGCTGGAGTTCTTTATCCACGGTGCGCTCTGCGTGGGCTACAGCGGGCAGTGCTACCTGAGCCAGTATCTGACGGGTCGCAGTGCCAACCGCGGTGCCTGCGCGCAGCCTTGCCGTTCCCGCTACGACCTGGTGGACGCTGACGGCAAGGTGCTCGTGCACGACCATACGCTCCTTTCCCCCAAGGACCTTCGTTTCGACCGGCTGCTTCCCGACCTGGTGGCGGCAGGTATCCGCTCCTTCAAGATAGAGGGGCGGCTCAAGAATGCCGCCTATGTCAAGAATGTCGTGCGCTATTACCGCGACGTGATCGACCGCTTCATCGAAGAGAATCCGGCCTATTGCAAGGCTTCTTCGGGGAGGCTGGAAGGTGGTTTCATACCCGATCCCGGAAAGACGTTCACGCGTGGCTGGACAGAAGCGTTCCTGCAGGGAAGGCAGGAGCGGCTTGCCAGCGAAGATGCCGCCAAGGCACTGGGAGAACCTATCGGGGAAATCCTGTCAGTCAAGGGTCGTGACGTCGTTTTGAAAACCGACAAGATGCTCGTCAACGGCGATGGCCTCTCTTTCGTTGGCCGCAGCGACGATGTGACGGGGGCCCGGGCCGAGGTGGTGCAAGGGAACCGCGTCACGCTGCGTGACACAGCAGGCCTTCTTCCCGGCATGCGGGTGTATCGCAATCTGGACGTCCGTTTCGAAAAGGAACTGGAGAAGGACATGCCGGTCCGTATCATCGACGTGGCTGTCTCTTGGAATTCGCAGGAGGGCTGGACGAAGGTCTGTGCCCGAACGGAGGAGGGTTTTTCCGTTGAAAAGGTTTTTCCGGACGATGCCCCTGCGGCGGAGAAGCCGGAGGCTGCCCGCGAATCGATCTGTCGTCAACTGGACAAGCGGACAGGCCCTTTTGCGTTCCATGTCGAAGACCTGGCCGTCGATGTCGTTCGCTTCTATCCGGCCGCTACGCTCAACGGCATCCGCCGCGAGCTGGCCGCCGCCCTCCAGGATAAACTGGAAACCCGCCCGCGGCACGAAGTTCCACATACACCGCTTCCTGACGCAGCTGCGCTGAACCGCTCCACACTCGACCTTCCGGAAGAGTTGTTGCGCAGCCGCTACTGCATCAAGTGGGAGCTGGGACTCTGCACGAGATTCCCGGTCAAGCCGGGAATGGCGGAAGGTGTCAGGCCGGGCAAGCTGAGGGAGCCGCTGTATCTGGTCAACCAGAAAAACAAGCTCCGGCTGGCGTTCGATTGCGCCCGCTGCGAGATGGCAGTTTTGCCGGCAGCGGACCGGTAGCTACCGTTTGAGGTGCCGCAGGAATTCTTCCGACATCCTGAGGAAACCCAGGTCGGTCTGGTGGCAGCCGTCGACGGCGCCTTCGCCGTCAGGCCCCGTAAGATTGTCGGCCGGGATGTAGCGGAAATTGTCGTAGCCTTCTTTCCGTAGTTTCAGGTAGATTTCGTGCCAGTAGGCGTTCTTCTCCGCAATCTGGTCGTGAACCGGTTTGTTGACCAGTGCGTGGGAGAACCAGATGTGTTCCACCATATAGATCGGCGCCTCGGGCCGTTTCTTGGCCAGGTAGGTCAGGAAGTACCAGGCGCTGTCCTGCATCACCTTGAGCGTGCAGTTCTCCAGGCAGTCGATGACGTACTGGTCGGCGTCGATGCGCGCCACCATTTCGGCAAGTGCCTTGTCCATCCGGGCATTGCCGCTGAAACCCAGGTTGACGCACTCTTTCTGCAAGGCCCGGCTGATGATGGAGGTATAGACCATGCCCGGACGCGAGGCACACCCGCCCTGGGTGATGCTCGTGCCGTAGAACACGATGGGCTTCTCCTTGCCCTTGACCAGCACCTCGCGGTGCGGCATGCCGACCTTGGCTCCCTGCGTGACGCCGATTTCGACCTTCGTTACGCCGTCGTAGAGCGGCAGATAGGCCATATAGTCGTGGTCCTTGCCGTCCATGCCGCTGACCACGATCTGCGTCTTGGTGGTGTCCTTTCCGTTGGGGATGGCCGTGCCGACAAACTGCCAGTGATCGTTCTCATCGAGCTGGTAGAGGTCGATGCCCCGGATGCCCGTGCCGGCCATGTGGTGCATGATGAAATAGTTGAGCAAAGTCCAGCGGATGCCGATGGTACGGCTGTCACTCGAGAAGCGGATGGCCAGACCGGCCGAATTCTGTCCGAGTTCCCAGACCGCCTTGCGGGTGTAGGGCTTCATGTCTGCCGGCAGACGTGAATAGGTCAGTTCCGTGTTGTCGTAGCCCTGATTGATCAGCATCAGGCTGCGGGCGTCGACATACTTGAGTTCCGATGCCTTCTGGGCGAAGGCGGTGGCCGGGAGCAGCAAGGCAATCACCGGCAGGATGAGCAGGATTCGTTTCATGACAAGGTTCTCCATTCGATTTCTATGCCCCGGCGCTCCATGCCGCGGAACCACGTCATCTGCCGCTTGGCGAACTGGTGGATGGCGGTCTGGAGTCGGGAGACCATCTCCTCGTAACCGAGGGAGCCGGTCAGGTAGAGGGTGACGTATTTGTATTCAAGGCCGTAATACAGCAGGTCTTCGGGTGTGAGGCCGCTTGCGAGCAGACCGCGCACCTCTTCGACGAGGCCTTCGTCGAGACGGGCGCGGAGCCGCCGGTCGATGCGCGCGTTGCGTTCTTCCCGGGAGACGGCAATGCCGATATACTTCGTATGCTTGGGCAGGAAGGCCGTTCGGGTGACGGGATGGGATTCCTGCCACAGGGCGATTTCCAGGGCGCGGATCAAGCGTTGACGCGTGTCGTAGTCCGTCGTGTTGTGCGGCGTGCGCAGTGCCTCGTAACGCGCAATGAGTTCCTCGGTAGGGAGTTTGTCCAGCTCTGCGCGCAGCTGCGGGTCGGGCGGGACGTCGGGCAGGTCGTAGCCGCAGGTGGCAGCCTCGATGTAGAGGCCGCTGCCGCCGCAGAGGATCGGCGTCCGTCCCCGCTCCACGATGTCGCGGTAGGCGCGTTCGAAGTCGTGCTGGTATTGGAAGATGTTGTACCGGGCGCCGGCATCCACGATGTCGATCAGGTGGTAGGGGATTTCTCCGTATTCGGCCAGGTCTTTGCCCGTGCCGATATCCATACCGCGATACACCTGCCGCGAATCGCCGGAGAGGATCTCCCCGCCGAGTTCCCGGGCCAGCTGCACCGCGTAGCGGGTCTTGCCGGAGGCGGTGGGGCCGAGGACGCAGATCAGGTCGTATCCTTCCGTCATCAGTCTTCGGTGTCGGTATCGGTGTCGGGAAGCTGGATTTCCTTGAAACGCTTGGCGCGCTGTTTCCAACGTTCGCGGGCGAACTGCTGCATGTCGCTCGCCTCGTCGTTCTCGTCGATGATCTCCAGGCCCAGGATCGTCTCGATGATGTCCTCGAGCGTCAGGATGCCCTGGAAGCAGCCGTATTCGTCGATGATCAGGCCGATCTGTTCTTTCTTGGCCAGCAGCGTATCCCAGATGTCGGCGATGGACTGTTCCTCGTTGAAGAAGGTGATGTCGCGCTTGATTTCGCTCAGGCGCATATCGAATTTGTCTTCCGCAAGGTATTCGAGGGCTTCGCTGCGCAGGATGTAACCGGTGATGTATTCAGGGCTCTCGCTGTAGACGGGGATGCGGGAGTAATGCTCGAAGTCCTTGTCCTTGTAGAAGTTCTTGAGCGACATGTTCTCCGAAGCGGTCTGGCATACTACGCGCGGGGTCATCACGTCGTAGGCTTTCACGTTGTCGAGCTTGATGACGTTCTGGATGATGCGGTTCTCGTCTTTGTCGATCACGCCTTCCTCTTCGCCGACATTGGCCATGGCCGAGACTTCCTCGCGGCTCACCGAAGCTTCGTCGTCGTCTTTCTGGAAGATGCGGGTGATCAGTTCGATGAGGATGACGATCGGGTACATGATCACGATCAGGCCCCGGAGCATCTGCGTGGTGAAGCCCATCAGCTTGCGGTAGTAGGACGTGCCGATGGTCTTGGGGATGATTTCCGAGAAGATGAGGATCAGCAGCGTGGTGATGGCCGACATCCAGCCGAAGAACTCGGAGCCGCCGATGGCGGCGGCCTGCCTGCCCACGCCTGCCGCACCTATGGTGTTGGCGATGGTGTTGAGGGCCAGGATGGCAGCCAGCGGCCGGGCGCTTTCCTCTTTGTACTGCATGAAGCGGGTGGCGGGCTTATACCCTTCCTCTTCCCGCATCGTGATGTAGGAGATGGGGGTGGACATCAGCACCGACTCGAGGATCGAGCAGAGGAAAGAGATACCCATGGCACCCAGCAGGAAGAGCAGAAGAATGGTAATCGGCGACATTATCGAGTTTTTCTAGTCATAGTTCCGTTGTCGGAGATATCCAGGCCGCATTGTCCCCGGAAATCGGTTTCGGAGAGACTTCGCATGTGCTGCGCTACCTTGTCGGTGGCGTCGAGCCGGGGCCCGGTTCCCTGGGTCTGGATGAAGGAGTGGATGCGTCCTTCCACGAAGCGTCCCGTCCGGTCGATCCTGACCACCAGCACGGGGGCGTAGCCGTTGACGCCGGAGAGGTTCACGCCGAAGGTCGTGCAGAAGTTGCCCAGCGAGTAGGCTACGATGCGGTCCTTGTAGCACTCGACCGCCCGGGTCACGTGGGGGCCGTGGCCGAAGACCACGTCGGCGCCCAGGTCGATGCAATGATGGGCGAAGGCGCGCAGATTGCCGCGGTTCTCGCCCAGATAGGTCTCGGGTCCGTCGGGCAGATGGGAGTATTTCGAGCCTTCCGCTCCGCCGTGGAAAGTCACCACCAGGATGTCACACTGCGGCCGGAGGGCTGTCACGATGCGGGTGACGGCGGCCGTGTCGGTGTGTTTGAGCGTATAGGAGTTGTGGCCGAACGAGCAGATGCCGTAACGTACGCCGTCCCTTTCGACGACGGTGCTCTCGCAGTCGGGCAGTCCGCTGTAGCTGATGCCCTCTTTCTCAAGGAGTTCGCGGGTTCGGTCCAGACCGAAGCTGCCGAAATCGTTGGTGTGGTTGTTGGCCAGGTTGAGGTAGTCGAAGCCCGCATCGGTCAGCAGGTGGGCATACCGTTCGGGCATACGGAAAGCGTAGTTGTTGGCGTTGGCGGTGTTCTTGGTGCAGACGCCACCCTCGCAGATGACGCCTTCAAGGTTACCGGCTGCAAAGTCGGCGTCCAGGAACAGCTGCTTGACATCGGAAAAGATATCCCGGCCCTCATTTTCCGGGAGCCGGACGGTAGGATAGGTGGTGCCCATCATGATGTCGCCGCAAAGGGCGAGCGTCAGCAGCGAGTCAGGCGCCTGGGCGCGGGCCTGCAGGGAAAGCAGAGCCAGCAGAAGGAGGGAGAACAACCGTTTCATCGCTTGACCTTTTTCTTCTGCGCTTCTTTGATCTGCGCCTCGCGCTGCTCTTTCGGGAGCGGGCGGTAGTTCGTCTTCTCGGGCTCGATGCGTTTGGCCGGAATCTTCTTCGTATAGGCATAGACCAGCAGTGCGATGCCCGCCAGGATGAATGGGATGCTCAGCCATTGGCCCATGACGAGGACCATGTTCTCTTCGAAACCGACCTGCGGTTCCTTGATGAACTCGATCAGGAAGCGCATGCCGAAACAGCCGATGAAGAACACGCCGAAAAACCAGCCGCGGTAGCGTTTCTCAAGCCGGTGGTTGTAGTTCCACAGCAGGAAGAAACCCAGCAGCAGGTATGAGAGCGCCTCGTAGATCTGGGTCGGATGCTTGGGCATCGTTTCGCCGCGGCGCTCGAAGATGAAGCCCCAGGGGAGATCGGTCACGTCGCCGTAGATCTCGGAATTGAAGAGGTTGCCCAGGCGGATGAAGCAGCCGGCGAAGGCGACCGTGATGACCAGCCGGTCGAAGAGCCAGAGCATGTCGAACCCGTTTTTCTTTCCATAGCGGTGGACGTACCACCACACGGCCAGCATCACGCCGATGGCGCCGCCGTGCGATGCCAGACCGCCTTTCCAGGGTTTGAAGATCTCGACCCAGTGTTCGCTACTCAGATAGTAGGAGGGCTCGTAGAAGAGGCAATGGCCGAGCCGGGCACCCACGATGGTACCGATCAGCAGTGCGTAGAGCAGCGGCTCGAGGAGTTTGGTGTCAACGCCCTCTCGCTTGTAGAAGCGCTCGAAGAGCCAGTAGCCCAGCGGGAAACCCGCCACGAAGAGGATCGAATACCAGCGTAGCGTAAGGGGTCCGATCTTGAAGATGACCGGATCGACGTTCCAGACGATGGAAAGGAAATCTATCATAAGGAGTTATCTTTTTAATCGTGAAAAAACGCTCAGGGGAAGGGCCTTGCCGGCGCGGTCGCGGAGCACGAGTTCCCCGTAGTCCAGGCTTGCGAACTTTGTGCCGAAAGCACGGCGGACCAGCGTGTCGGCCAGCACGGCGGAGTAACCGTTGGAGTAGAGGTTCAGGACCATGAAACTGCGCTCCGGCGCAAGGATGGCGGCGCACTGGGCCAGCAGTTCATAGAGGCATTCGTCGAGTTTCCAGCGCTCCCCGTCCGGACCGTGGCCGTAAGCTGGCGGGTCGAGGATCAGGCCCTGGTACAGATTGCCGCGGCGGGCTTCCCGCCGGGCGAACTTCAAGGCATCCTCGATAATCCAGCGGATGCCGTCCAGGCCACTGAGCTCCATGTTGCCGCGCGCCCAGGTGACGACCTGGCGTACGGAGTCGAGATGGGTGACCTGCGCCCCGCCCTTGCAGGCGGCCAGCGAGGCACCTCCGGTATAGGCGAACAAGTTGAGCACCTTGGGTGCTTCGGCCTGCGAGCCTGCGAGGTCACGTACGCTCTTGTAGATGAAATCCCAGTTGGGCGCCTGTTCGGGGAATACGCCCACGTGCTTGAAGGATGTCAGGCCGAGCCGCAGCTTGAACCCCACGGCGGGATAGGCGATTGTCCACTGCTCCTGCATCTTGTGGAGCATGTTCCAGGTTCCGCTGTCTTCTTTGCCGGCTTTGCCGAAACCGGCGCCGGGCTTGAACTCGGTGTGCGCCATCCGGCGCCACTCCGCCTCGGAGAGACTCTTGGGCCAGAGCGCCTTCGGCTCGGGGCGCATGGTTACATACGGACCGAAGCGCTCGAGTTTCGAAAAATCACCCGAGTCTATCAGTTCGTAGTCGCTCCAGTCTGCGGAAGGTTGTTCAATCGTCATATCCGACAAAGATACATAAAATCCCCGATATATAGACACTTCCGCGCTAGCAGGCCTCGAAAGCGAGACGGACCACGAAAGAACGCTCGCCGGCGACGCGGCCCTCGGCGTACCAGACAGCGGAATCGGCGGAAGCTTCGGGGTTGTGGCCCAGGAAGAAGTCGGCCTGCTCTCCGGAATGGATCTCCCGGTAGTAGCCGACCTGGATGTCGGTCAGTCGGTGGGAGGACAGGTAACGGATGCCCAGAAGGTCGGCTGCCCATTGGGGATAGAAGCAGTTGTTGACGTGGCCATTGGAATCGAGGTCGGAATAAGCGGCCACGCGGGAGCCTGCCGGAGCCAGTTCCACTTCGGACGGAACGAGGACCTTCTGGCAGAAGGGCAGCAGGTCCTCCTCTTCGGCGAAACCGTCGGGATAGACCATTTCGCGCGAAACACTCCTGCCTTCCAGGGCAATGACGGTCCAGGCGGAGGTTGCCCGGACAAGCGGTGCTCCCGCCGCGTCGTCTGCGGGCCGCAGCACATAGTTGCGCTGGTACATCGGGCCGGTCCGTCCACGGAACCAGGACTGGAGCACGAGATTGTCGCCCCATACGGGCCAGCGGTCTACCACGATGTGCATGCGGTTCAGCGCCCAGAAGAGGCCGCGTTCCCGCAAAGAGGCATATCCTGCGCCGCCGGCTGCACAGGCGCGGTAGGTGAGCTCCTGGAGGCGGCTCTGCAAGGCGAAGGGTTTGATCTGCCGTTGGAGGTCCGTCTCAAAACTCTCGACGGTGAAAGGATAATCGATGATCATACGGAAAACAGTGGGGTTAAGCGTTCCAGCTTGTATCCGAGATGGAAAAGTTCCATGGATGCACCGATGCGGTAGAAGACCTGGACGGTGCGGGCGAACACATAGTAGGCCCGTGGACTCTGCGCCTCGATGTGCTCGTGCCGGATCATCGAGAGCGCTTCGGCAGCGCACTTCGAAAGAGTGTCGGCGATGCGCCGGGCGGGTTCACTGTCCAGTTCGTATCCGAGCACACGCGTGACGATCTGCTCGTCGAGATCGTCAAAGCCGCGCTGGCTCTGCAGGTCGGTATAGCGGACTTGTTGAAAGGTCTGCCAGTCGGCGTCCCAGAACTTGGCCATGGCCATTCCCAGGTAGCCGGCCCAGGCCAAGGCAGCTTCCGGGTACTGCTGGTATTCCCGGACCGCATCGCTCAGGTAGGGTTTTGCCAGGGATTCGGTAAACTTGGCTTCGATGTCGTCGCTCTCAAGCAGGGTGTCGCCCATCATTCCGTCTGCCGTGCACAGCCCCGTCAGACTGTTCTGGAGGCGATTTTCATATTGCTTGAGGTATTCCTGCTCTTCCATCATCGTTCGTAGACGACACCGTAAACGGGTTCTCCGTAGAAAGCGTTGAAGGATATCTCCCGGAAGAGCGACAAGGAGCCGTCGGCCGCATTGCGTTTGAAGAACTGGAGAACGCCGCCGTTCTTGCAGAAGACGGCCATGTATTCGCCGGTAGGAAGGCCCTCGGGCAGGAAGAAGAAGTCGCGCACGTGGGCTCCCGTGTGCTGGTAGCCGATGCGGTCCAGCAAGCCGTCGGGGCGGAGCTGTGCGATCACCAGTCCGTCGTCGCCATTGCGCAGCGAGGCGTAGAGGTGACGGCCGTCGGGGCTCAGCTGCAGGTCGCCGCCTGATTGCCCGGGGAAGGCGGGATTACCGACCGGTAGCCTTTGCAGTAAGGTCGGGCGGTCGCCCATCGCCGTGAAGTCGGGCATCGAATAGACCAGCAGTTCGTTGCTCAGTTCCGTGAGGACATAGAAATGCGAGCCGCTGCGGTCGATCACCAGATGGCGCGGACCGCTCCCCGCCGGGGTTGGAATGTCGAAGAGCGTTTCCAGCCGCAATTCACGGTTGAGCCGTTTGTCGCAGAGCGGACGGACCGTGCTGTCGAACATCCGCAGCACGTGGATGCAGTCGGAGCCCAGGTCGACGGCCAGCAGGAAGTTGCCGTGCTGCACCAGATGGTGGATGTGTGCGGCCTGCTGGCGTTCCACTACCGGCCCGTGCCCTTCAAAGTGCACTACCTGGGCCGGCGGCAGGATGCGTCCGTCCTGCACCGGGAAAAGCGAGATGCTTCCGCCTGAATAGTCGGCTGTGAGCAGCGCCCCGTTGTCGGGGTCTCCGCACTGGTTGTAGTAGCCGGACAGGTAGAGCAGGTGGCAGGGATCGGGCGAAGTCCCCCGGATTTCGGAGCGCTTGACGATACGTCCGAAAGGGAGCGGCTTCAAACGGTCGTAGGGGTGGACTTCAAAGGAATAGACGCCCGAATTGTCGCCACTCTCCGATACGGCGAAGAGAAAACGCCTGTCTGGCGAAAGCGCCAGACAGGACGTGTTTTCTGCTTCGAAGACACTGTTGCCGAGCACCTCGAAGGTGGCGATGCCCAGTTCGAGCAGGCGCAGGCGCTGCCCGTATGTCCCGACGATCAGATCCATGGGAACCGTCAGTCTTCGCGGATGGCTGCGATGCCGGGAAGGTCTTTGCCTTCGATGGCTTCGAGCATTGCGCCACCGCCGGTGGAGACGTAGCTCACCTTGTCGGCATAGCCCATCTGGTTGACGGCTGCGACCGAGTCGCCGCCGCCTACGAGCGTATAGGCGCCCTTGGCGGTGGCTTCTGCCAGCGCCTCGGCGATCTTCAGCGTACCGGTGGCGAAGGTGGGCATTTCGAATACGCCCACGGGGCCGTTCCAGAGGATGGTCTTGGAGTCAAGGATGATCTTGCGCCAGTTCTCGATCGATTTCTCGCCGGCATCCATGCCCTGCCAGCCTTCAGGAATCTCGTGAGAGGGCACGACCTTCACGTTGGCGTCGTTGCTGAAGTCGTCGGCCACGCGGGTCTGGACGGAAAGGGAGATGTTCACGCCGAGCTGCTTGGCGCGCTGCATGATTTCGAGGGCGTCGGGAATCAGCTCGTCTTCGTGGAGCGAGTTGCCGATGGCACCGCCTTCCGCCTTGATGAAGGTGTAGCCCATGCCGCCGCCGATAATCAGGTTATCGACCTTGGTGACCAGGTTCTTGAGCACCTCGAGCTTCGAGGAGACTTTCGAGCCGCCGATGATGGCGGTGAAGGGGTGCTGGGCGTTCTTGAGCACGTTGTCGATGGCCCGGATCTCGCCTTCCATCAGGTAGCCGAACATCTTGTCGTTCGGGAAATACTTGGCGATCAGCGCCGTGGAGGCGTGGGCGCGGTGCGCCGTGCCGAAGGCGTCGTTGATGTAGCAGTCGGCGTAGGAGGCGAGCTTCTTCGTGAAGGCCTTCTGGCTTTCCTTGACAGCGGCCTTGGCAGCCTTCTTCTCCTCGTCCGTGGCGTCTTCGGCCAGTCCGCGGGGTTTGCCTTCCTCTTCGGCGTAGAAACGGAGGTTTTCGAGTACCAGCACTTCACCCGGCTTGAGGGCGGCAGCCTGCTCGTCGGCCTTCTGGCAGTCCGGGGCGAACTGCACCGGCACGCCGAGATACTGCGACACGCGGGCGAGGATGTGCTTGAGGGAGAACTTCTCCGCCGGGCCCTTCGGGCGGCCGAGATGCGACATGATGATCAGGGCGCCGCCGCCTTCGAGCACCTTCTTGAGGGTGGGGATGGCAGCCCGGATGCGGGTGTCGTCGGTAATTTCGAACTGGTCGTTCAACGGCACGTTGAAATCGACGCGGACAATGGCCTTCTTGCCATTGAAATCATAGGAATCAATCTGTTTCATATCGTTTGAGGTCTTTCTCCTTGATGGATTCGCGCTTGTCGAATTCCCGCTTGCCGCGGGCGAGCGCGATGTTGAGTTTGGCGTAGCCGTTTTCGGCGATGAAAAGGCGCGTGGCCACGATCGTCAGGCCTTTCTCCTTGACAGCGCGGGCGAGCTTGCGCAGTTCCTTTTTCGTGAGCAGGAGTTTGCGGTCGCGTCGCGGGTCCTGCCGGCTGAAGGCGGATCCCCACCAGTATTCCGCCACGTTCATGTTCTTGACGTAGAGTTCTCCGTTGACGAAGTAGCACCAGCTGTCCACCAGCGAGGCCTTGCCCGCGCGGATCGATTTGATCTCCGTGCCGTTCAGGACGATGCCGGCCGTGAAGTGCTCGAGGAATTCGTACTCGAACCCCGCCTTCTTGTTGCGGATCTCCACCGTGCTCTTTTTCTTGTCTTTCGCCATATCCTCGCAAAGGTAGTGATTATTACTTTTTTGCAGAAATATTTTGCGGGGTGGGAATTGTTTAATATCTTTGTGGTATCAAAATGATTCTATTTTAATTATGGAAACCAAGGAATTTGAATTTAAAGGCTTCAAGATGAGCGGCTTCGTGGCCCTCTTCCTGATTCTGGCCATCATTGTGGTCGACATCATCATCTTCAACCAGGCTGCCGCCTCGACCAAGCCCGACCTGGTGTTCGGCCTGACCATCCCCATTTCGTTCCTGCTCATCCTTCTGCTGTCCATCGGTATGGTGAAGCTCGAACCCAATGAAGCGCGCGCGCTGGTATTCTTCGGTAAATACTGCGGTACGTTCCGTGAGAACGGCTTCTGGTATCTCAATCCTCTTTTCTCCAAGAAGAAGGTTTCGCTGCGCGCCCGTAACTTCGATGCGGAAGCGATCAAGGTCAACGACAAGAGCGGCAACCCGATCCTCATCGGCCTGGTGCTGGTCTGGCGCGTGAAAGATGTCTATAAGAGCCTCTTCGAGATTGACTCACAGACCATGAGCGCCCAGGGCAGCCTGAGCTCCACGATGAAGGCCTTCGAGAGTTTCGTCAAGGTCCAGGCCGACGCTGCGCTCCGCCAGGTCGCCGGCAACTACAACTACGACGAAAACAGCAACCCGGACGTCGATGACGTCACCCTCCGTTCCGGCGCCGAGGAAATCAACGACGAACTGACCGCTACGCTCAACGAACGCCTGTCCATTGCCGGCATCGAGGCCGTCGAGGCCCGCATCAACTATCTGGCCTACGCACCGGAAATCGCCGCCGTGATGCTGCGCCGCCAGCAGGCCGATGCCATCATCGCCGCCCGCGAGAAGATTGTGGAAGGCGCCGTTTCCATGGTCAAACTGGCCCTCGACCACCTGAAGGAAGAAGGCGTGGTGGAACTCGACGAAGAACGCAAGGCCGCCATGGTGAGCAACCTGCTCGTGGTCCTCTGCGCCGAGGACAATGCCCAGCCGGTCGTCAACACGGGATCCCTGTATAATTGATCCGGCCGTGGCAAAGGAAGGAACCAGGAGCTTCGTGCTGCGCATCGACGCCCAGACGCTGGAAGCGGTCGAACGATGGGCTGCAGACGAATTCCGCAGCACCAACGGCCAGCTCCAGTGGATCATCGACGAAGCCCTGATGCGGGCCGGCCGCAAGAAAAAGAAGGAGTGACCCTCACGGGCCACTCCTTTTTCTTAATGACTATTCCCAGTGGTCTAGTATTTCGTAGGTATAACTAATATTAATACTGTTGATTCGAAATGCATTATTGCCATTTCTGTTAATAGTAACTGCCAGGGTATCCTCAGAATTATCACTTTCCCATCCAAGATTGTTGCATGCAGTACTATTACTATTTACATTAGTAGTATTATTCCCTATGATGATAGAGGCAGCTCTATAATTCCTTCCTGTCCAACCGAACGTGATACTTGAAATAGTAATGCCAGGGGTGCCTTCAGCAACTTTGAAGTTAAGTGTGCCAGTTGCTGCGCTTGAAGGTAAATAACCTCCTGTATTATAAGAACCTATACCGTTTCCTCGTATCAACGTCACATGCTCTCCTCTATTATCATTAATCGTCGTAGCTGTACCTGATAGATTCGACAATGTAAAACTGCTGTTAATCTGATCCGACGTTCGATATATAGGCACAGGTTCATTCTGCTCAATCGTGAACGTCAAGGGTTCATAATTTTCAATGAGGACCTGAGACTCGGAATCGAGACTGACGGTTACAGTGTAGGTTTTAGGCGCAGTACCGTTCATATTATTCGGGAAAGATACGGCGATGCTTGCATTGCCGCTGCCAGAAGTACTATTAGCACGGGTCCTTACGACTTCAGCACCATTGTCGGCAGTAACAGTCCACGTACCCACGTTGGAAAGGATATCGAAACTTGCTGTGGTTTCACTGGCCTTGACGGGTACAGTTGTTTCATCACCGGCAAGTTTGAAAGTCGGTGCGCCTCTCAAATTGGTAACAGCCGTATTGAAGTGGCCGTCAGGATCAGAGAAGGCGACTACCGTTTCGTTCCCGCTGTCGTATATGGTCTTAAAATTGGCTGTGTATACCCTGGTTCCGGCTTCATACTCACCATAACTGATGGTCTTTTCATACCAATAGTAATTGGTGGATCGCTGATATGATAGATAGGAACTGTGGGCAGGAATGTCTGAACTCAGGGTCGAGAAAGTGGACGTACCGTGCCCAACAGGAAGGTCGCTGTCAGTAGGTGTAAGGGACCCGTTGTAAGCCTCTATCCGGATCACCAGCGGAAATAGCGAATAACCCAGTCCTTCGCCCAGCGTAATGGTCGCTGTTGTAGTCTTGCCTTGCGTGTCTTCGTCAAGCGTAGACATAGCAACCGTCATGTTCTGTGTCGGCATTACGCTGAAAGTGACATCTCGATAAAGAGTTACGTTCTTTCCATCACTATTGGTGGCAGTACCGGATACACGGACTACAGAGCGCATGATAGTAGATCCCTGGGCAGCCAGGGGGACATCGACATAGTACCAACCTCTTTGGGAGTCTTGGGTATCGGTATAATCATAAGGGGATCCTGTCAATGTCGTGCTTGTTACAGCAGCCGTACCCGTAATATGGGAAACAGTAAGACTTGCGTCCGCAGAGGTTTTAGAACCATCAAAACTCACGAACTTGTAACGGAGACGTACCGTGTTTGCGAGTTTGTCAAAGGAAGTATAGTCGATATAATCCACCCAAATTGAAGTACCTTTGCCGTCAGATACCTGTGTCAGTGTCTGCGTTTCCGGAGAGGAGGAAGGATTGCCGACAGCAGGCATATCGAAAGCTTCCCGCATCGATTCATGACCTGACGTTCCCGTAATAGCACCAATTTTCATCTCATAGGTCAAGTCCCGATAGAAAGGAATATAGTGCCCGTCTGCATCTGTAATGTCTATCTTGAGCCAGGTATCGCTGTTGCTGTCATCAAAACGACCATAAACAAGGAGTTGGGTAGGATAGGATGTGTTGGTCACACCTCTTTCATACATGTAAAGAGAAATAACGCCGTTGTTGTCTGCACTGACGCACTTGGATTCACTCGGACAAGTAATGATAAACTGATCACCCGGGACAGGCGCAGTATACCCTGTGGAAGTGATACCTTCCGTCCCATATAAGTCGCCTTCTACCGGAGTAGCAGGCTTCTGAAGATGATCGATTTTTTCGTCCTTCAGATAATAGGAAACAAAACCGCTGGCCGAACTGTAGGGCGCGATAAAGCCACTTGCAGGCACATTGATCAGCACCGCCTTTTTGGGTGTAAACGTCCCGTCTTCTGCTTTTGAGACCAGAATATTGACGAAATTGCGGACAAGAGGAATGTGTTTGACCCGTCCTGCGACATCGTTTGACATAACATAACCGGTACCGTCGGTAATCTTCTGCCCGGTACCATTGACAAAATCCCCATAATTGACGATATCGCCATCCTTGTCCTGATAATAGTCTTTGGTTACGTCCGTTCCTTGATGATAGGACGTCCAGTCTGTACCTTCAATGCCCTTTTCGGGCCTTCCTCCTGGATAAGTGTATGGCTGAAGGCCGTTCGGCAGGTCGATACGCTGCCAATATGAGGTGACACCATCCTGTGTATAGAGTTTGGAAGCCACATCTGCCTCGCTGTCGCCAAGATAAATGGGGTTAGTAGAGTAGCCGATTCCGGTCTCATTGCTATTGGTTCCGGCCGGAGTATAGGTCGGTGCATCTACAACGACCTGGAGATGACGGTGGGCACTGCCCATATCCACTTTTACTTCAAAGTCAGCGTGGTCTGTGATATCGGATTCTGTTGTCCCCCAGGCAGTATTATGTGTAACAGTTCCTTTTAAAGTTGCTTTGGAAACCTGCAGTAAAGCTCCTGACGTAGCATTGTACACAAAGACATGGACGTTGGATTCGCTCGTGATATTCGGCTGATCAGTCATTGCTCCTTTTGTCACAGGTGACGTAGGGATGGAGAACTGCACGGTCATACTCGCGCCGTCCGTAGGTTTGTTATCCACGGGACTGAGCGAATGCTGCAACGGTTCAACACACGCGACTGTGAGCAGAGCACAGAACAATATTGAGAAGATTCTTTTCATAAGCTCAATCATTTAACGCGGTTCGACTTCATCATTCAGGAAGCTTGATAGTATAAGTATTGGGACTAACCGCCGGTTCGTCTCCCCAATACCACAAGTCATAAACGCAACGGACAGAATAGTTGCTATTATTATTTCCGTTTGCAAACGTACTGTTACTAGTAATATATCTTCCGGATGTGGCAAAATAACTCATAGTCGAATAGAAGGGGTTTGTAATAAGATTACTCTCACCGAGTTTTCTACAGAAAAGAATTTCTGCTTCTGTAGGTAATCTCCATCTACCCGCAGGATAACCTGCTTCCTGATATGTGGCACAACGCTCGGAATTAGTTCTCCAATTACCACCAGCAGTATTCACACCATACCCGGAGGCCAACATAAATTTGGGAGCAATGACGTTACTTGCATCTTTATTTCCAACTAAGTAGTTGTCGAAGTAATCGGGGGCATTTCCAAGCGCGTTCCGATACCAATAACTCGTTGCATGATTGTCTACATAATAGGGCTGACCACTTTGGGGAGTGATATACGCATCTTTTAACTGTATCCTCGGGTCTCCTATCACCCAATCCGGGTATGTTCCCGAGAGACCGGCCAAAGAAGATACGGAAACAATAGTATTATCGGGACCTCCGTAAGTAGTGCTATTCGGAGTGACGCTACCTAAAGAATTACCTAACTCGTCACGTACAGGATTTTGATTGTTTTGACCGTAAACGTAGGGATTTCCACCCCGCTGTACGTCTACATAGATAGAAGGGTATTGTTCTACAATGATATCCTTGTAATAAGCTGCATTGTCGCTGTGGCGGATGCGGAATTTATAAGTTATCTTGGCAATATCCTTGGCGTTAGCGGTCGTAAAACTGGTATTGAATGGAACCAGACGGTGAGAAAGCGTAACCTTTGTGTTAGCGGTCGCGGTAATGGTAAAACCAGTATCACCGGTATTGTTCCAGGTCAAAGAACCCGCATCAGCACCTCCGCTGCGAGTCCAATACGTTGCTGTCGGATTACCGGTTCCTCCATAACCGGTAATACTCAGTTTATGACTGGATATGACTGGAATGTCCAAAGAGTTGATACCATTTATAACATACTTTTCTTTTGCGGTTGACAGATATCGTCCGCCGTCGAGGTCACCGCCGATCATATCCTCGGGGTTGCTCCAGTCAACCACATAAATACCCATTTGGGAACCATCAATGGTCATGGCCGCATCATCTGTCTCACTGCCAAGCACCGCCACATCCAAGTTGATCATATACCAATTGTTGGCCTGCAGGGCGCATTCTGAGGATTCTTCTTCCAGGAAGGCAGGGACGGAAATCTTGTAATAGAATTCCTCACCGAAACGAGGAGCATCAACGTCAGCGGTGGTACGAGTTGCTGTGACATTATAAGTGGTACCCCCTATCTTATAGCTTAATTCGCAGGACTCGGGGAAACCTCTTACAGCGTTGATGATGGCGTTATAGTCTTCACTGCCCGGAGAGAGAGTGCGATAATAGGCAGGAATTGTGTATTCTACCCAGGGGATGATGATCTTGATGAAGGGAGCCGTTGCATCGCTGGTTTTCCAACAAGTCGGATAGGAATAGAAGGGCGATCCTGTCACTTCGAAAGCTGGATAAGTTGTCCCATCAATGAAGACAGGATTACCTTGTCCATCAACGAAGATAGAACCTATCAGGTCTTCGTTGCCATTGCAATAATAAGGCGACGAAGGGTCGTTGTCGTAACGGGCAAGTGAAGTCGTTGTATAGGATCCATTTGGATCGACGGAGGAAATATAAGCATTTCGGTTGTAAGAAAAATAGGAAAAGTTCTCATATTTCCGTCCTTCGTAAGCACCACTGACCAAGCCGGCACGGTTTGCATAGTTTAAGTATACCTGGATGTGATCGACGTTCGGGAACCATGTACCCTGATAATCCTCAGTTTGTGTTGTATTGTTCGTCGAGTACTGTTGGATCATCTTGATGACGTTGATGTTGAGCGAGATCTTGGAAGCGATTCGGTTAAGATCGACATCGGCAACATCATTGCCGTCTCCTGCAAGGGTAATTTCTTGGCTGAGCCCTGACATTACAAAACTCTTCTGCGCTTTGAATTGACCATTCTCCAAGGAATTCTTGAAATCCGTGACGACTTCAATCGCCTGCAATGTTTCATAGTTGCCGGTAAGGACCGTGGTGGTCGTTTGAGAAGAAACAACCACATGTTGCAACTTCCCGTTCGCATTGATTTCAAAATAATTGAGGGGAGAAGTGTTCTTGTCGGGAAGATTAGCTATGGTATAAACATAGCATTTATTGTGAGTCTCGTCGAATTTTTCCGATACATCGACCGACTGGGAACTGATCTCCCCATCAAATGTGAACCGACCCTGAATGACGGCTTCTGTCGACTTATTGGCGGCAGGATCGACATTGAAGATGAAAAAATCAAGGGTGTAAACCTTGTTTTCGTTATAGTTTCCGTCATCATCGCCGGGGCGTTCGGTTGCTTTGGTCTTCGGAGAATCGGATATCTTCGCGTTAAGCTTAAGGGTTGTACCGGTTCCTTTCCAAACGATCCGATCTGCCGGGACAAGTTCATGGACACAAGACGGCATGAACAGCAATCCCGCCATCGCAATATATATAAGTGCCTTTTTCATAGTCTTTACTCGGTTGCAGGAATAACGAATTTCCAATAGCTGTATCTACCATCTCCGTGCACATCCTGAAGTTCAGAATCCGCACTATAGGTAGGCTCTCCATTCTTGTTGGGACTGAAGGAAGCTTTGAGAATCATACAGTACTCTTTGTGGGGATCTCTTGCCGCGGAAGGATATATCCTCAAGGTGACTTCCTGGTTCATGATCTGGCCGCTGGACCAATTGTCATTTTCAGTCTCGCCGTCCCATAGGACAATCCTGAATCCTTCTGCTCCTCCCTGGCTGGTATTCCCAAAAGATGAGCCATTCGCTGTGGACAAAGTCCAGTAGCCGCCAAGCGGCGCTATCGGGGTAAATGTAACTTCAAAGCGGGCATTAGTCGGAACCGTGTTGAGCGTCCGGAGCTGGTAATACTGCTCGTAATAGGTTCTATGAGCTGTATTGTATGCCGTTTGCCCGTCGCCTAGCGCTACCCACTCGGCATAGGTCTTGAAATCTGCATTAGTCCCTGTGTCAAAAGCCTCGTAATGGTTGGATGTTGCTTTGCCATAAAGAGCGATGGTCTCCGGACTATTCTTATATCCATCGAGGGTCTCTAGGCTTCCATCGACATAAAAGGCCTTAGCCTGAACATTTTGACTGAAAGTGGTCTTTTTTTCATCGTATGTCCACGGAAGAACTTCACCATCGATAGTAAGACGCCACTTACTTCCACCGTCGACAGCCAAGCCGTTGAGGCGGTATTTCTTGCTGGAGGCGAACTTGAGGAAGGCGGTCGTTGTAACATCTTCGTTGGTAGTTGTCTGTTTGAGAGCAAGTTTCTTCTTAACTTCTTCTCCATCCTCATTCAAGAAGGTGACTTCGAGCCAGAGATTGGTCAGGTACGGTTTCGTATCATAGGTTTCCGTAGCGTTGACGATTCCATACGGAAGCGCCAACAAGGTGAAATCGACAGCTTTATCACTGGAAATCTTTTCTGTATAAGTCCTTGTCCCTGTATTCGCGTCCTCAACGAACGGAAATTCCACAAACACTTCATTTTGCAGATTGTTTGAACAATACGCGAAATCCATCCGGAGAGATTTATCGGTATTAAATGCGAAGTACTCGTTCTCCGATTCGCTAGTATTCACGGCTTTCAGCTTGCCGTAATAATCGCCTGCAAGGTGGTTGTCCTCGGAATAGATTCTGAACTTCTTGAGAGTCAACTCATCGTCCTTGCTCTTGAGGTTGATCTGGAAGGCGGTGAATGCCGGGTAGAATTCGAGGGAGACCTCGCTGTTGAATTGCGACCTGGTCAAGGTGTTCTGCGCAAGCATATATGCGTGCGTCATATCTGTCCCCGTCGGAGTCGCAAAGGTCTGTTCTGACGGGATGCTCATGGTAAACCAACCGCTTTCAGAACCTTGCGTGGAGGGCGGATAGACGGCGTAGAACGTCACGTCATCATTACCCTGGGCGGGATCGGTTACCCAAGCCAAGCCATTGGGGGCCTCCGCTGGATTCTGAAGAGTCGCTCTTGTCTTGTCGCTGGAAATCACCAACTCGTAATTGGCAAAAGCGGGTGTTACGACAGCCGTATTGCCACTGTAGATGCGGATATCATCGCCCTCAGACCAGTAGATGTCCTCGTGCGAAGAGCCCGTACTTGCCGCATTGCCGGCGTAAGACGTCTTGGTCGCCGGCTGGCTCTTCGAGTGGGCTTTAAACTTGACTTTATTCCCTTCAGAGGGAAGGATAGGATTACAACCAACCAACAGCAACGCAGTTGCTGCCAGTAGAGTCAAGGAAAAGGTCAACGGTTTTCTCATTGCGCGTCCTCCCAGTCAAAATTAAACCCGCCTGTGTTCTCGGGAGAAAAGTCGAGGTTCTCCACGTTCTGTCCCATTGAAACCACATTGGCGTTGTTCACAACCGATTGTGCCAGCAGTGCTGCCCCCGGCGAGAGCTGCGTCTGCCGCAGGATAGCAGGAGCTACGTATTGTTGTTTTCGTTTCATATTACACAACGATATCAATCATTCTCAATTATTGTGTCCAAAAAATCTCTTCATAAGAGATTGTTTTATTATTTATTACTTTTACAATCCATGAAAACTACTGATGCGTTAATTTTTACTAAAATATTGTGAGTTCATTGACATCTTGATTTATAGTGAGTGGCTCCGGGGCGTGTATCAGTTCTCTGATGTCTGTCCTTGAGAGGATTGAGACTTCCACGATGGTACCAATCTCAGTCACTGACAGCGGGCTTTTGAGGTCAACTTTGATCCAGGCCAGCAGGAGGTAAGCGCATATCGCTACCCATAACTGGGTTTGGACGGCATTCTTGGAGTAGCCCCAAAGAGCTTTGATTGTCAGGTTCTACTTGATCCATTTGAAGAACGTCTCTATCTGCCAGCGGTTGCGGTAGATGTTGGCTATCACAAGCAGTCCAAGGTCCATGTTGTTGGTAATGAACGTGATAACTTCACCACTTTCAGCATCAAGATACTCAACTATCCTGAGATTCTCAGGGTAAAGCTTCTTGGATTTGTAACCCGTAAGGCGGATAACACAATCGCCAACAACGCCAACGGCCTCGTTGATGTTGTAGTTCCTCTCGACGACCTCATACCTCAAAGGGCTCTTGGCTCTGGTAACAAAGAAGCAGTTTGCCTTGTGCAACTTATAGAGCGCTTCGAAGTCCAGATAGGCTTTGTCCATCGTATAGATGGCCCATGGATCGGGCTTTATGACGTCCAGATAGTTGCTGTCATGCCAACGACTGTCCGTAATGCATATCTGGTCGGGAATGCTTCCCCTGAGGTTCAAGACAGTATGCATCTTGACTCCTCCTTTTGAGTACTTGCCCAAGGCCCAACTTGCCAGCTTGATGCTGCAAGATATTGTGGTTGAGTCTATTGCAAAGACTTCCCAACCAGGGAGATAAACATCCGGGATAGGTTCCTTCGCATACTTTGGACCGACCTTCTTAATCAACCACATCCCCAGGTCTTCATAGATCCGATAGTCTCGGTTCTCATTGGCCCTGGAAAGCGAGGAAGAGTCCACGATTCCTTCCGGGAACCCCATCTGATAAAGATGCTTCTCATGAGCCTTGAGCACCAAGCTGATGTCATTCAACGACTTGCAACCAGACAACTGACCGAAAATAAGGTATCGGCACATTGCGCTACTGGGTACACGAACGTGATAATCAGCATTGTATGTCTTGATGGCCTTGTCGAACACCCAATAGGGATAGTATTCCATTACCTGAGGAAACAGATACTTGCCACGGCTCATAATCTTGTAGGTTTGATTCTACAAAATTACGCAGGCACTCACTTCAAATCAAAAAATGTCAAAGAGCGTTTTAAATTATTAACTGTTAGATGATTGCAACGATGACGAACCGCATTAACGCATCAGTTTGCGTTTCAAATCGAAAAATCATCAAACCATATATAAAGTATTAAAAATAAACAACTTACAAACAATAGATGCTAAATTAACGCATCGCTAGTAATCCATGAATAAAAACAAACACATCTTACTCATCGATTATTTGTCAGATCGTATTCTGCTGCTAAATAGGACAAATCGGTTTTCCACTAGCAGAAATTACACTAGAACCAGGCAGAGTATTAGTACTTTTCTATCCGGAAGGCTTCTGTATGTGAACGAACTGACTGCCGAGACTGTCGCAAAGTACAACCAATTCCTCTACGGAAAAGGGTTGCAACGCAATACCGTCTCGTTTTACAATCGGGTCTTGCGCTCCGTGTACAATCAAGCCGTCAAAGAAGGGTACGCACGGCAATCCTTCCCGTTTGCCGGGGTATACACCGGGGTTGACATGACGAGGAAAAGGGCTTTGTCGATTGACGTGCTCCATCGGATTGCCGCTCTTACTATCGACGAACCCGAACTCGCACTCGCGCGCGACCTGTTTCTTTTCAGTTTTCAGGCACGTGGGATGTGTTTCGTAGATATGGCTTTTCTAACGCACAAAAACCTCCAGGCCGGGTTTATTCAGTACGTCCGCCGCAAGACAGGTCAGGCTATCAGTATCAGGGTTGAGCCATGGATGCTGGCTATCATCAACAGGTATGCCGAGGCCTGCCACGAACCTTATCTGCTGCCTATTTTGCGGGCTAGTGATCCGAAAGAGGCGTTTGAACAATATACGATTGCGCTGAGTCGCCATAACAGGATGCTCAGGCGTTTGGGCGACCTGGTCGGTACGGAGGCTCCTCTCACCTCTTATAGCGCACGTCACTCCTGGGCCACCATTGCCAGAGACGCCGCCATCCCTCTTTCAGTGATAAGTACAGGTATGGGTCACACCTCCGAACGGACGACTCGCATATACCTCGCTTCGCTGGATAATTCGCTGGTTGACCGCGCTAACCGCGAGGTTTGGGAACGAATCAGCAATGCCTGAGCTGACGATACCTATTATTATAAAATAAAAGGGTTCCGGGAAATTAATAAAAAGTCGAAAAAGTTTGTTTTTTTAGCTAATGTAGCATAATTTTGCCAGTTAGTAAAGTATCTCTTATGAAGAGATTTTGTCAAAGATAGTAATATTTTTGTTGCAAAATGAAACATAAACAACGGTATGTAGCTCCTGCTATCCTGCGGCAAACGGCGCTGGATCGAGGATGTGAACTGCTTTCTGGATCCATCGTGGATGGAGCAAATGTCGTCTCCATGGGGCAAAACGTGGAAGACCTAAACTTTACTCCTAACAACACGGAAGGATTTAATTTTAACTGGGAGGACGCGCAATGAGAAAGACGATGACAATTATCCTGACCGTCTTGGCGGCATTGGCGTTGCTGCTATCGGGATGTGACCCCATTCTTCCCTCCGGAGAAAAGAGCGTCAAGTTCTCGGCTACTGCGAAAAGCCAGATGACAACCAAAACCTCCTATGCCGGGGATGATTATACTAGCGGCAAGACCCACGAAGATATCTATTGGTCTGATGGCGATGCTATCAGTATTTACAGCAGCAATACAAATATAGTTGCAACTCCCAACGGAAGTGCGTCTGCTGAATATCTCCTGGATGTTGTTGAGGGTACGCCGACTCATGCAAAGCTTGTTAATTCGGATCCTAACGGACTTGCGTGGAAAGCGTCGGGTGCCGTAAAGTTTTATGCCGTTTATCCGCCATCAACGCTAGGCAATGGTGAGTCGGGTTATTTTACTATGGGTATTCCGACAACCCAAGAATATGCGACAAGTTTGGCCGAAACCAACATGGACCATGCCTATATGATGGCAATCAATTCCCTGGAATCGTTGACAGAAAACGTTTCCCTTAATTTCTACCCGGCATTCAGTGCTTTCCAGATCAATCTTGGGAGTCTCGACAGCGAACTTACCCTCAAGGAGTTCAGGATTTACTACGAAGACCCCGTAGACCCTGAAGATGCCGCAGGAAAGGATATCCGCTTATCCGGCCCCTACTACGGGCAAATTGATGAGAACCACACACTGGAGAACAACACAATGGATTTTGCCCGTTGTGACGAATCAACCGAGGTAAATAAATACAAGGAGCCTAATTATGACTTTTCGCAGGTCCGAATGGCTTTCCCGGAAGGAACTACGATTTCTAGCGATTCGGATTCGTATATCAACTTTACCCTGCTGACGTTGCCATTTACGGGGGGCAAAAATATTCCCGCCGTGGACGGCCTGACCAACCTCTGGCTTGAAGTCTCCTTCACAAAAGAGAATGAAACGACTGTAGTCAAGAAAAAGCTCGCACTCAAACAAGGAACAGACTTCATACAGTTCGCTCCCTGCAAGAAATACCGTATCAATGGTCTTGCGGTCGACGGTGGCTCAAATTGGCGACTGCAGGTCGACGATCTCCCGTGGGATCTTATCGAGAAAGAGACAACATTTTCTCAAAACATTCAGGCTCAAGCTTTTAGCATTCAAAACTTCACGGAGACCGTAAAACCCGACGGAACAGTAGAAAACCATTATTATCCTGAAGGGACACGAGAGTATCAAGTTCGTACACTCGATATGAACAAGGATTACATTGATCCTGAAACTGGCGAGGCTATCAGCCCCTACTTCGAAGTGACTTTTAAACCGATGGCTCCTATGGGTGGATATTGGCAGCTTATTCCCGAAAGCAACGGCGGTCTCGGCACTGCAGCCTTCCAGGTGGTTGTCTGGGATGAGGAATCATCAAAAGGAACCCCCGATCTCAAGGGGCATATCATGAATCAACCTGTAACCCTTCGCATTATTTGCAATGTAACCGACGATCAGCGCACCGAAGATCACGCAATCATCATCAAGGGACTGTTCAGTACCAGCATCTCTTTCGATGAGAACTCCACTTTCAGTGCAGATTCTGAGATACAAGACGTTCACAAAGACGGTTCATTCTCCTATTGGAGATTCGTTATTCCCGCAAAACAAAACTAGCGATGAGAAAGATTTATTTATATAGGGTATTCGTAGCGGCTATCGTCGCAATTATGGCTGTTTCCTGTGTGAGGGAGCTCGACATTCTGCGGCCGATGACTGGTGACCAGGCTGTAATCAGTCTCACCCCTTTCTGTGTTGATCCGGTCACGAAAGCTGATCCTGAACCGACAGAACCGGGAGATAATACCTACAATGAAAATACCATCTCGGGCTACTACTGGTTCATTTCCGGTACTGCTGACGGAAACATTCTTCTCGGAGGTTATACGCCTGGTGATGGTGAAACTTCAATCCCCATCAACAGTGCGTTTCCCATTCAGAATGGCAACAATGGGTTTGTCTATGTGATAGCCAATCTTCCCCAGAAACCAGAGAGTCCTGCCAAAGGAGATGAGTGGTTCGAATATGATGCAACGTCGAAAGGCATTAAACATTTTGTTCAAGGTGCATCCACAGCCGCTTCTACCACTTATTCCGGAACGATTGCGAACTTGCAGACGATTGATTTCGGCAAAAGCATGCCGACATCATATCCGAAAAGCTCAGAGTTTTACGAATACACTTCTGCCACTACAGGCGTACCCAAGCCTGATAAATTCGTAATGCGCACGGAAGACCCCGTTCCGTTCCGTATCGTGAACAATGCAAGTGACCCGATTCCTGTCAAAGCCGAACTTAAGCGGGTCGCCGTCAAAATCATCTTGGACCTCTACGTGGCCAAGACAGTGGTTCAGTATAAAACCAACACCGATGGCACGCAGGCTTATGAAAAAACCTGGGACTCTGATATGAGCCATATCCAGATCTATATGCTGTGGGGCAGTACCCGCGGCACTATTGCTGGCACACCTATAAGGTATGGTGAAGAGAATGTCGAAACAGAATGGTTTTATTCCGCCTCACCACGCTACGCGATGTACAAGAGTCCGGATGGAGGACAATATAATAATTCAACAAACTCTATTAGTGGTTCCGTTCCAGCCTCCCTTTACCCCACAACCGATTATCTGGTTAAGTCTACTGTCTGGGACTATGTTTATCAAGTCGATGCATCCCAAGGCGATAACGGATGGATTTGGAAAAACGAGGTGGCAAGCGAGGATAAGACCGAAGAGAACAGAGGAGACTATTACTATGGAGACTGGGCTTATGTGAGCGCAGATAAACCTACAGTCATCGATGAGGAGACGGGTAATGCGCAACGGCGTTCGACTACGCAGACGGAAAAGAAGACCTATTACAAAATCAGCAGTCTTCCGCTCTACACAATGCCGATCAAATGGAACGTCAACGATGCACATGCTCCCTTTATCAAGGTCATTCTGCCCTGGATGGGTTACGATACGACGAAGGGTGAAACCCCAAGCCTGAATAATTCGAAAGAGTTTTACTATAAAGTATTGATTCCTGAGTTGACAGAACTGGATGCCAATGGTTGCTACTATGTCAAACTCGATCTTTCGGTACTTGGCAGCACGGCCGATGAAGTTCCTGTTGAAATCACAGGCCAATACCACGTAGTAAACTGGAACGACCCCGTCGAGGCGATGGGTGGCGATCAAACGGCCGGCCGCTACCTCGATTGCGGCACTTATTTCGAATTCTATTCTCAAAATGAAATGAACATCCCAGTTCGTTCTAGTCATAGCATTTCGGTTGTTTTGACAGGAACATATGCGCCGAAGACTAGTTACAACAACTACTATACAGGGAATACCGGCTCTTTGACTCGTAGCCCATCTTCAGCGACAGGGAACAATTATATGATTTCGACTACGGGTAATAGCAAGGTTACTCTTTCGCATACGTTGGAGACCAATCTTGACGACATGGCCCCTCGGGATGTTACTCCGATTACTTATACCTTCCGAATCCAGCATTCTGATAAGGAAAACTATTATAAGGATATAACGGTTGTGCAGTATCCTGCTATGTATATTAAGTCAGATAGAAACTATGGTGGGACATCGACAACAAACAGGGGATATGTATATATAAATAATGGTCGAAATACGAATTCGAATAATTGGTATTATGTTAGGAATAGTTGGACTTCTTCTGGCTCTAATGCCAATGAGAATATGTATATCGTAACAGCTTCGGTTTTGACCGATGAAAATTTGGTTATCGGTGACCCGAGAGGGACAAAGATATTAACAGAAGGGAACCCTGCATGGCAACCCGCTCCGGGTGTTGAGGGCACAAATAGCAGAAAATTGTCAAATTATCGAAGAACAGACGATTCACCACAGGCAGCAATGATGATTGCCCCAAAAATACGTGTTGCATCGTCATGGGGGGCCGCAACGGATTATTCATATGAAAATGCCAGTCGTCGATGTGCTTCTTATCAAGAAGACGGTATAATTGCTGGACGCTGGAGACTGCCTACTGCAGGAGAGATCGAGTATCTTGTTAATCTTTCTGCGCAAAACTTGCTACCGCGATTATTTGGTGACGGAACTAATTCTACGGGAGCTCAAAACATTTATTGGTGTGCAAATGGAACAGCAACTGTCAGAGGTAATAACGTCTCCATTAATACATCCATTACAGGGAACCATCGTACAAGATGTGTGTATGATGAATGGTACTGGGGTGAAACAAAGAACTCAGATCCTATCCGTGCCCAATACCGAAATACTTTCACTTGGGGAGACGAATATTCAGCTAACTAAAGGAGGAAGACGATTATGAAAAAATACATCTATCTATTCTTCGCCGCCCTGCTTGCGGTTGCGTGTGTTGAACCGCTGCAACCGTATCTCGGACCTATCGTTAACGCGCCGGAAGAAGGGACACCGGTAACCATTGAATTCTCTCTTCCTCCGATGACAAAAGGGACAATGGGCCATAATCCGGACATCAGCACCATCCATGTGGCAGTTTTCAATGAGCGAGGTATCCTGAAGCAATATCAAAAAGCTACGCTTACCAATCCGGAGAACGTCATGAATGGTGACAATCCCAATGGTAATCCGACCTATTCCGTGGAAATCAATATGTCTTCCTCGAAGCGGATCCTTCATTTCATCGGTGACTCACCGGTTGACAGTTTCGACGATTTGGTGGCAATTGCTGGTACTTCTGGAGAAGACGCTATTCTCAATGCTCTGACCACAGCTGGCGGGAATGGTGCCTACTGGCAGCGCTACGAACTTGACAAGATTGACGCTTATACGTATCAAGGCGGAGTTTATACCGATCCCGACGGGAGAACGTGGGGTGAAACTGGTGCTACACAGTATTCTTACCAAGAAGACAACCAAACCATCACGGTATATAAAGGGGACTTCATCAAGCGTAACGGGCACAAGGTCTTGGATGGTACAGGTTATTTCGCATCAACGGCGGTTTCAGAGGCGATGGCCAATATTCCTTTCATCCGTAACTTTTCGGAGGTTACTGTTTCTTCGGATGCCAAGACCAACTTTCGCCCGACGAAGTTTGCCTTAATGAATGTGCCGAAAGACGGCTATGTCGCACCTTTCGATACGAAGATTAATGCGTTCGCAACGGCATACGTCGGAAAAAATAATTTTACCCACGACGATGTGGCCGGGTCTGGTTATCCTGGTTCACTGGCCGGAAACATTGATTCTACAGTCCCGACACAATTCATTGACTTGACATCGACAGCAGCCACGGCCGTCAAGACTGCATATATGTATGAACGCACCCTTCCCACTCCCCAGCAGCCAGCGACTTGCATCCTGGTAGCAGGCTACTATGATGAAGATGAAGACGGGACATATCCTACGAAAGAGACCTGGTTTAAATTTGAAATTACCGACACAAAGGGAGGGTATTTTCCTATTTACCGCGGTCTTTCGTATGACATCAAGATCGGCATCATTTCTGGTACATCGGGATATGAGACAGCCGCACTCGCCGCTGCAGCCGATGCTATCGGCGACATCGCGGCTTCTCCGACCACCGCTACACTGGAACAGATCAGCGATGGAAAAGGGACTACTCTTTGGGTGGAATATATTGACTATGTCGCGACAGAATCCGAAGAGAAGACCATCTTCTACACAATGTATTATCAGCCGACAGCAGGTGGTACAGTTACTTACTTGAACGATAATAACGTGACCTTGTCCGTCAGTCATCCTGATGAAAACTACAAAGCCATCACAGCGACACCCGTTGTTGCTTCCGGAACGTTTAATTCAGGTACCCCTGACGATACTAAGGTATGGAAAAAAGCCACCGTCAATTTGGGTGAATCCGGACAACACCCCTTGCACAGTATCCTTCGCGTTCAGGGCACCTCTTATGGCACAGATGGAACTGACGGTAAACCCATGTTTCGTGACGTTCATTACCGGGTGCTGAACACGCAGAAATTCGAAAATGGAACCAACAAGTTGAAGGCGACTCCACTTGAAAATGAAAATGCCGGAAAGACAACCAAGTTGACCATTTATCTGCCTAATGACCTTGGCTATTCGATGTTCCCGTTGACACTTCGTATAGAGGCAGAGAACGGAAACTATACGACTGTCGACGGCCTTCCCGTTGAGAGTGGTCCGTCTCTTTTCAATCCAAACAGGAATTCCTTCTATTTCCTTAAGACCATCGAGTATACAGATTATTACCATTCAGAGACAGGTACTTATACGACGGCTTTTACTGCTAACTTCAAGACCACGCGCGATGGTACGACATCTGCCGCAGGAACCAACGCTACAACTTTCGCGGTGCTGGACAAAGTGAAGAAAAACCGGGAGACGACCTATTTCGAAATAGCGACTTGCGATGTATCTGTCGGTGGCCCGATTTTCGAACTTGAGCAGGAATCCGTAACAGTGAATGCCAACGTGACCGAGGTCCAGTTTAGTATCAAATCGACGGGTGAGGAAAATCCGACTTGGACTTTGACGCCAAGTAGCAATATTACCTCACTCTCGGAAAATTCTGGGACTGGCAACGCGACCATCACGGTAACTATCCCTGAGAATACCAGTGAGACGAATTCTGTTCCGTACACTGTCAGGGCAAAACGCACTGGATTTGATGATCGGGTCTTTACAATTACTCAGGCCCCCGTTGTTACATTGGTTCCTGTAACCAGGACAATTCAGACAACATCTTCGACATTTAATAATAGCTATGAGTATAGGGGTAGTTATTCTTCTGAAGTCTCCATTGCATTTAGTGGAGGAGAGTATCTATCTACTAGTTATATCGATTTAGACCGGACTGGCAGTGGAGTTACGATACAATCAAACACAATTACCAGTATAGAGATAACTTGGTATTCTGAATCTTATGCTGCCGACAATTCGTCTATTGTCAGTGGAGGTGGTTCTATTGTCTATTCTGATTCAGGCACTTATCCTACAACCACATGGACAGGATCATCCAATTCTGTTTCCTTAAATTTTGCGAGGACTGGTATTTCATGGAACGAATTCACTATTACTCAAATTAAGATAACTTATCTCCACGAACCCGAATAAACATAATTTGCTTTTTCGAAGCCATCTCCGGCTGAGAAATACCATGATGCAAAAAGGATGCTGTTGTAAGACAGCATCCTTTTTTTGATTTTTGCAAAAACTCGTTTTTTTTGGTATTTTTGTGCGACTTATTGGTAATCCCTTGAATTCCTATGCCTTCTTCGGAGAAATACAATGATTCTCGGACGGTGTTGCTGCAGGACAGTATCCTGTCTGTCATGGCGTCATTGTTGGCTCTCTTGCTTGTACGTTGGCTGACCTCTGCGATGCCGGGGTTTACGTCTATCGTCCTGCGCTGGATAGGGTGTTCGTTGGGAGCCTCTCTGGTGGGTTTTTTCGCTACAGGGAGCTACCGCTTTGTGCGTCGTTATGCAACGATCCGTCTGTTGGGCCACGTCGTCTTGGCTATCGTTGTAAAAGAGGCTCTTTTAGCGGGGGTACTTTTGCTGCATGTCGTTCCTGTCGCTTCAGCAATGACAAAGGTGTCGCTCTTGCTTGCCGACTTGCTGCTCACTTGCATATTCCTGCTTTATATCCGTTTGTCGGCGAGGCTTTTCTCGACGGAAGGCGACGAAGATGTCAATGCTGTAGTTGGCAAAAAGAACGTTCTGGTGGCAGGTACAGGACCCTTGTCGTTGAAGCTGGCGAATGAGGCAGATCGTGGTGGTATCTACAATGTTTTGGGTCTCCTGAGCCAGGATCGGAATATGTCCGGCCGTGTTATTGACGACAGAGTCGTGTACTACTGTCGTGACGCTCAGGAGATAGATGCCCTTCAGTGGCGTCTCGGCGGTATCGATGCCATCCTTTTTCCCAATGAGCCTGATAGCACAGAGAGCACCAAGTCAAAGACCACATTGGAGGATCATCCGCAGCATGACGGGATGAGTGCAGCAGGCCGTTTTATCAAACGAAGTTTCGATGCGGTGGCTTCGGCGTTTTTGTTGCTGCTTTTTTCGCCGCTGATCGGTATCTGCGCCGCTGCCGTAAAATTGGAGGACGGTGGGCCGGTGCTTTATATCCAGGAGCGGATTGGACGGCAAGGGCGTCCTTTCAACATCTGTAAGTTCCGCTCTATGCGTGTGGACGCGGAGGCGGATGAGTGTCCGCAGCTTTATAGTGGCGACAACGACCCGAGGCTCACGCGTACCGGACGATTTCTCCGGGCTCATCATTTGGATGAACTTCCCCAGCTCTGGAACGTGCTTCGCGGGGATATGTCTTTCATAGGCTACCGCCCTGAGCGACAGTTCTATATCGGCCAGATTATGGAACGCAATCCCCGTTACCGTTATCTTTACCAGATCCGGCCCGGTGTGACGAGCTACGCCACCTTATACAACGGCTATACCGACACGCTCGAAAAGATGCTCACGCGCCTTGACCTCGACCTTTACTATCTACGGAACCGTTCCGTTTGGTTTGATCTCAAGGTTCTGGGATTGACGTTTCTGAGCATCGTCGTCGGAAGGAAGTTCTAAGATTCAGACAGCCTGTTTGCTATGGACACGCAGGACGGACGCAGATGGTTTGTGGCGCGGACGCGCCACGGTGCGGAACTGGGCGTTCGTAATCGACTGACCTCACTTGGGTAAGGCTCCGATAAAGCACGTGGTAACATTTACTAACCTTAAGTTTAGGTTAGTAACCCCTTACCGGCCGTTAGTAATTGATCAGTGATTGACAGTGGTTGCCTTGTGCCAGTGGGCAGGCAGAAGATCCCGCCAAGGGCCCTTGTAGGAGGGGATCTGTCCGAGGACGTCGACGAGCCATGTGCGTACGTCGACACCGACGGCTTTGCAGGAGGCGATAAAGGAGTATGCGATGGCGGCCCTGACTGCGGCGGCGTGATTGCCGGCGAAGAGATAGTTTTTCCGGCCCAGGGCCAGCGGACGGATAGCATTC
>Ga0208297_1000646_pt1 | contig 58183 bp, 48 predicted proteins | sample LMS_cellobiose_e_FD_187367 | JGI IMG/M metagenome (GOLD analysis project Ga0208297, IMG submission 187367) | Rumen-fistulated moose microbial communities from Alaska, USA - LMS_cellobiose_enrichment (SPAdes) (version 2) | ecosystem: Host-associated > Mammals > Digestive system > Stomach > Rumen...
CAATCAGTTACTTTTCAGCAACTATTCTTGCTTACTCTGTTTCTTTATGTCAGCAGCTCGTCAGTGCTTTATTACTATATCATAGTGCTTATTGTTTGTCAACATTTATTTTAAAGTTTTTTTATCATTCTTTTTCATAAATTGTTTATACATAATTTACAATTTTCAAAAATGTTTTTAAACTTTTTATATCGCAGACAACTTAGTTAGTGCTTAATCACAATTACTATTTTAGTTCATATGATTTATCCACTGTGTTTGCTCTTCAAGAGAGCTTAATCATACTAGCACATTTCTTATTGTGTGTCAACAACAAATAATTAATGTTATTTTCTGATTACTCAGCGTTTTTTCTAACGCAGATGTATAGGATACCACCCTCCCACAGAAATGTCAACAGTATTTTAAAATAACTTAATCACCTATAATATTGAAATATTGGGTGTTTGTTATTAAACGATTGTTATTACAATTGTTAATAAATATTCGTTATATATTTTAGTTAAATGTTTGTTATTAACACTCATAAAAGCTTCTAAATGAAGCCAATACCTCCTCCCGTATTTCTACCCCTTTAAAAAGGTTGTCTGCTTTTTATTATTCACTTACATTCCTAATGAAAATTTTAACATTTCTACTTGACAACAACTTCCTACAAGTGTAATCTATAAACATCAAACAGACTACATGTGTAGGAAGGAGGTAATATATTGAAAGACAGTAACTGCAAAATATCTGATGCAGAATGGCTGATTATGAAGGTACTATGGAAAAGCTCACCTCTTACGACTACTAAAATAATTGAGGCTGTAAGCAAAGAAGCCAGCTGGAGTCCCAAAACTATCCATACACTGATTGCCCGCCTGGTTAAAAAGGAAGCATTGGGTGTTGATAAAAAGTCCGGTCAGCATAAATTCTATCCTCTTGTGACCAAGGATGAATGCATACAAGAAGAAACCGGTTCTTTTGTCCGTAAGATCTATGAAGGTTCAATCTATAATTTAGTTGCTAATTTTATTCATGACGAGAAAATGACCGCAGAAGAAATGGAAGAATTAAAAAAACTTCTGGACGAGAAACTGAAATAAGGAGGCAGGTGATAAAATGGATATCGTAATCTTATTTGAACGTATATTTTTGCTTTCCCTTATGGGAACTATTCCTGCTCTAGGTATCCTTCTATTAAAAAGTATATTGAAGGACCGGCTCAGCGCAAGGCTGCAATATTATATCTGGCTACTATTGATAATAAGGCTTGTGCTGCCGTTTACTTTTGAGAGTCCTGTAAGTTTATTTCCATATCAGCCTGAAAAGGATATGGCCGTCACCGGACAGACTCATACCAACACCGAAACAGTCTCTCCTGTATACAGTACCTCCACAGAGAATGGCGTTATTTCCTCTGCTTCCCCTGTAAGCCGCGGAAACAATAACCAGCCTACTAATATTATAGGTCATATTTCCTTCAGTATGGAGAGTTTCGCCTATCTATGGCTTGCTGGCGTACTGTTGATTTGGGGTTATATAATTTTAGTAAATACAATTTTCTTACTAAAGTTAAAGAAATATAAGTCCTGTACCCAAACAGAAATCATACATACACTAGCTTACTGCAAAACAAAACTTCACATAAAAAACAAAGTTTCTATTGTTTACAGTAAACACATACAATCACCTATGGTGTGGGGTATTTTTCACCCCCGGATTCTGCTGCCTGAAAGACTGCTTCAAACCTTAACTCAGGAGGAGCTTAGTTTTATCCTTCTGCATGAGATGGCTCATATAAAGAGAAAGGATTTATCCCTTAATCTGATTGGTATGATTATACAAAGTATCTATTGGTTTAATCCGGTTATATGGTATTCCATGTACAAAATGAAACAGGATTGCGAAATATCCTGTGATGCTTCCGTCCTTCATGTTTTGACAGAAGAGGATTATAAGAAATACGGACTTACAATACTTAATATTATGAAAAGAATAAATGAACTGCACCTGGTTCCAGGAACTGCAGGTTTTGTCAGCAAACAGAATAAAAGGAGAATAATTATGATTACACAATATAAAAAAACATCTGCAAAATGGGCAGTAATAACCTTATTATGCTTAACTCTGCTAACGGGTTGCGCCAGTCTGACTGGTTCTGCCAATTCCCCGGATAAAGCACTTAATACCGATACAAAGAATTCTGCTTCATCCGATACAAAAACACCACAGGCTCCTACTGACACCCAGAACAATGACACTGACCCGGAAGACGAGAATATTACTGTTATTAATACAGTAAGCTTTGAGAAATATTTCGACCTATTGGGAACAACTAAAGAAACCTTAATAGAAACTCTTAAGGAGGACCCTTCTAAGATAGATGAAGGAGGATTAGAATTTAAGGAAAATGGAATCAGAATCTGGTTTAATTCAGAATACACAGCTGTTAGCCAGGTCTTTACCGATAGAGCAGATATAGATTTTAATGGAGCCAAAATCGGCGATAAGATAGACAGCTTCAAGGTAGCGTTCGGCGAACCTGTCAGTGACAATAATGGTGATATGCATTTCAAATACGATAATGGGTTTATTTCAGTAAACTATGACACTAAGACAGAAGCAACCTTTGCTGTATATCTACTGAGTGAAGATTTCTAACATATGAGTTATTAAACAACTACCACTATTAATAGATGCTAATATTTATGTAGATGTCAATATTTATGTAGCTGTCAATATTTATGTAGCTGTCAATATTTATGTAGCTGTCAATATTTATGTAGCTGTCAATATTTATGTAGCTGTCAATATTTATGTAGCTGTCAATATTTATGTAGCTGTCAATATTTATGTAGCTGTCAATATTTATGGCTTCTGATTCAACATAACAGAATCAGAAGCCATTTTATATAACGATAAATCTGGATATTCCATCTATACTAATACAATCAAATTTGGGGGTAAAAGATATCAGCCAAGAATACAATGTTAACATACAAAAATAACATCAACATGCTTTATAAAGGCTTTGAAATACTTTTTTGCTCAGTTTAAAATCGGCTGCAATTAATAAAAATGACCTTTAGCTCAGCATCATTCAAATTTATAGGAAAGACAGACACAACTATATATTTAGCCTTTTACCTTATCACTTAATCCCTAAGCTTATAATAAGTAACCTTTGTCATCAAAACTCTTATTTCATTAAGAGCACAGGTAAAATGTACAAGTCAGAAAGAACGAATGCGTCTATGGAAAGGCATTAGAAGTCCTTTTCACAGAAGAGTTTGTGCTATATTATCAAACAGATTGTTTGAGCGTAGCGAGTTATCTGTTTTATAATATGTCAAGCACAAACTCTTCAGTGAATTAGGACTTCTTATGCCTTGGAATTGAAGCATGAGTCTTTCTGACTTGTACATTTTGCCGTCCCCTTGTTAAGAACTGTCTCTTTGTTAAGAACTGTCCCTTTGTTAAGAACCTTCCCTTTGTTAAGAACTGTCCCTTTGTTAAGAACTGTCCCTTTGTTAAGAACTGTCCCTTTGTTAAGAACCTTCCCTTTGTTAAGAACTGTCCCTTTGTTAAGAACTGTCCCTTTGCAAAGAACTGTCCCTTTGTAAAGAACTGCCCTTGCATCCCCAAACTATTCTTATACTCAAAATACCATCTCTTCCAGACCATATGGTTATATCATCATCTTAAACTGTTTGTAATATAAACAGATAAGCACCTTCTCTTTTTGAAATCTCAAACTCTTTGACTATTCTGAAATTCTTGCGGTTATAGAACTTGTGTACATAATCCTTGTTATGGGAATACATTATAATCACTCCGTCCTTATTAAGATGCTCCCCGGCCTTTACAAAGAATCTACGGTACAGTTCACAAATTTCATTTTCATCTTTATGTCCCTGGGCTCTGGGCATATTGGTAATAATCTCATCAAAGAGATACTCATGCTTAAAATCAAAGAAATTACGGTTAATAAAATAGATAGTATCTCCGCTTAAGGCTGTATTCTCTTTTGCCCTCTCAATTGCCTGCCCGAATACATCCAATCCATACATTGTCCCAGCTTTAACTTCTTGGTTTCTTTCTATAAGCATTGTACCCACACCACAGAAAGGATCTAGCACCTGGCCGTCTTCTTTCATATAATCTTTGGCAAGTGCTGCTATAAGTGCCGCCATAGCAGGATTTATGCTGGCAGCGATTACATTCTTACGATAACCGAATCTGTCATCCTTTAAGGTACACAGCTTTATAAGGACGTTAAATCTCCCCTCTTTATTCTCAATAAGCCTTAATTCCCATTCGTAATCAGACGTACTGTTAATAAGTTTTCTTCCAGTATTCCGCTCTAATTCTGAAGCAAATTTCTTGGTAAAACTGCTACGCTTATCAAGCTCCATTTTAGCTTTTAATTCTATCCGGAAATAAAAAGGCGGATTTCCCTGGTGTCTTTGCATCAGAAATTCCATCAGGCTGCTCTCTGCCAATGCTTTTGCACCTGTTACTACATCTCTGTCCACGGATTTTATGTCTTTTAATATAAACAGGATTTCTGTATAGGTTCTGACAGAAAGCACTTTCTCCAAGTCGTCGCATTCCACCATGACACCTGCATTAAATTCTCTTGCGTTGATTCCCTGAAGCTGCTTTAAGGTAGCTCCTATATAATTTCTGTTGGTAAGCAGAATAAGAGAGGAGGGTACTTTGTAGCCGGTAAATTCATGTTTTTGGGCCCCTTTTACCTTACGAATCAGTGCTGAAAGATGCCGTAGTTCTTCCTCCACATGTTTCTTGTTCCCTTCGGTTATTTCTGTACTGCTTAAAATATCATATCTTCTCTGCAGGTTATCTACGTAAGCTGTATAGTCAAAGTTCTTTAAAGCTGTAAGGTAAGCACTTCTTACAAATAGCTGCTCCTCATTTTCATAAGCTTCATATAAATCGTTAAGTGTTTCCGGTATGTTCAGTTCCCCTAAAATTAATGCGGTATTTTTTCTGATTTTGGGATCTTCTTCCTTTAGCAAATTTAGTAGTATCTGATAATCTGCCCCAATATAATACAACAGAGCAGTCTTACTATGGGTTTCTTTTAATTCAGCCTTTAATTTTATCAGATTCTCTCTGATATCTGCTTTTTCCCTTATTTTATCGAAAGTATCACGTATCATAGCTGCTCCTTATGTTTACTGGTCCGGTCCTATGCAGACTCAGTTATTTATATTATATCAAAGTCAACTTAAAATGTCAGCCGAATTCCAAAAATGCAGTGGTTTTTCTTCTTTCTTACCTGTTGAAAAATGTGGTTTTTTATTGACTTCCCCTTATATTTATGCTACTGTTAAAGGTAATCAGATATAGGGGAGTAGTCAGCATGTTATAGTACAAACTGTATTTCAGACATGCAGTTAAACCAACAGCCGAACGTTAATGTTCTGGTTTAATTTGAAAAGACAAGACCTGTATCCTATTTTAGGGTACAGGCTTTTTTTATGTCAGGGACTAACACACCCCATTAAAAATTAGTAATTATTCACTAACATCAAAAGCTTTACAAGTACGAAGGGAGATTCACAATGGATTTTTTACTATCGGGTATTACTTCCGTAACTGTTCCACAATTAGTCATGTATGCTGTAGGAATTTTGCTAATCTATCTTGCTATTGCTAAAGGCTATGAGCCCAGCTTACTTCTTCCTATGGGATTTGGTGCTATCCTGGTTAACCTTCCGTTATCAGGTGTTATCGACCAGGTGCTCCCAGGTATTGGTAACACCCACGGTATTATACAGTGGCTGTTCGAAACAGGTATAGAAGCATCAGAAGCACTGCCTTTACTACTGTTTATTGGTATTGGTGCCATGATTGATTTCGGACCTCTGTTATCCAATCCTATCATGTTATTATTCGGTGCTGCTGCACAGTTTGGTATCTTTTTAACTTTAACAGTTGCTATTATCTTAGGCTTTGACCTTCGTGATGCAGCTTCCATCGGTATTATCGGTGCTGCCGACGGTCCTACTGCCATTCTTGTATCACAGATACTGGAATCCAAGTATATCGGTCCTATTGCAGTCGCGGCCTACTCGTATATGGCTATGGTGCCTCTGGTTCAGCCGGTTGCCATTAAAGCTGTTACGACAAAAAAAGAACGCCTTATCAGAATGCCTTATAATCCCGTATCTGTATCAAAAAGGATTAAAATAGTATTCCCCATTGCAGTAACAATTATTGCAGGTTTTGTTGCTCCTACTTCCGTATCTTTGGTTGGTTTCTTAATGTTTGGTAATTTATTAAGAGAGTGCGGTGTTCTTACCACTTTATCCGATGCCGCTCAGAACATACTAGCAAATCTGGTTACTCTGCTATTGGGTATCACCATCTCCTTTAGTATGAGAGCGGAAGCTTTCGTAACCTGGCAGACGCTTTTAATCCTTGGTCTTGGTCTTATCGCTTTCGTATTTGATACAATCGGCGGTGTTATGTTTGCTAAGTTCGTCAATCTGTTCCGTAAAAATAAGATTAATCCTATGATCGGTGCTGCAGGTATTTCCGCATTCCCTATGTCAGCCCGTGTAGTTCAGAAAATGGCTATTAAGGAAGACCCTACGAACCATCTTCTGATGCATGCTATCGGCGCAAACGTATCCGGTCAGATTGCTTCCGTATTAGCCGGCGGTATTATCTTAAACCTGTTAACTACTATCTTAAAATAGTCCGCTGCTGTAAATGAACCCACTGCCTTAGGATGAAAGGAGTCAGTTATGAATTTTAGTATTGAAGATCTTTTGATATCACTTGATATTATGTGGAAAGGTATGTTTAGTATATTTGTTGTTATAATAATAATTACTTTGCTTGTCATGCTTTTTCAATGGTTTGAGAAAAACTTTCTGGACAAGAAGAAGGATAGACAGTAATTCTTTTCTGAAATCAATCGTATTATTAATATAAAACATAAAGGCTGTATCTACCGTATAATCCTGGTTTGATACAGCCTTTATGACTTATTGAACGGCTTCATTCTCCTTCTTTACGCAGTCCTCAGGGTTAATCCTGATCTGCTCCCACTCTCCTTGGCCTGCCTTTCGGTACTGGGCAATCTCTATATCCGTACCATTTGTTAATTGATAATATACCAGCAGATAGTCTGATCCGTCATTTCCCTTAAAGGTTATGTTTTTAATATAACCCTCCTGCTTTACAGGATATAATTTTTCTATCAGCTCACACCATTCTCCGTACCGTACCTTTACAGACATTTCAGCATCATATGCCCAACCGTGATAAGGTGCACATAAATAATTTTCTCCATGGAATTCAATATTTGATATTTTGAATTCTTTCATTTCTTCCTTAAGATCTACAAACCCGTAATAATATGCAAAACTTCCCTGATTCTTTTCATTTCCTTCAATGGTCTCCAGCTCTACAAAATAGCGTTGTATATTCTCTTTGTTATCATAAACTGGCACACTGTGGTATTTTATAAGATTGATATGCAGGATATTTTCAAAGGTCTTTCGGTACTGCTTATAGCTCAATCGATCTTTATAGGTATCGTCAAGAAAATTGTAGGCTATTGGATAGGGAATACCTGCATTCCCAAGTGTTCCGCAGCCTGCTGATTTGCCCTTTTCAAGATTGGCAGCTTCCCGTAAAATACTGAAGTAATTAATTATTGTATCCTCGGGTGTCTTAAAAAGTTCTGAAGGCAGTTTTATTTCAGATGGCTTTTTGTCATAATAATCATCAATGAAGTTCCAGTCATAACGGGTATTTAATACCGGAAGGCTGGAAGGTCTGAAATAAGTTTCCAAATCCGGTTCCTTCTCCTCAGCTAAGCTTTCTGTACGAGAATCCGCCGTTAACTCTGCTTTATTCTCTATATGTAGCATCTCATAGTATTTCCCTCCCATCACCATTGCATTGGCACTCTTTTTCTCTAAATACATACCAATACCAAAATAGGATACCAATAACAGCACCAGCAAAAAACCTAATAGAATAACTACCTGCCTGCTTCTGCCTGCTAATGTATTTTTCATGGTCCTAATCCTCCCATATATACCTGCCTTTCTAAAACATATGATGAGGCAGGTATATTAAGACACCTGGCGGATTATTTCAGTTGCTTTTGTACAGTTCTGTCCTCTAATAATTATTACTTTCTGAAAATACATATATGATTTGTACTGATACTAACAAATGCAAAAAAAGTACCCCTAAATAAAAGCTATCTATAAGGCAGACTAAAATCATAACCTTTAACACTATAAAAAGCTGACTATTCGGGCTTCTTTACAAGTGGTGAGGAAAGTTTCAACTAACCTGATACTCTATTATTTAGGGTATACTTAAAAAAGATCAATTATTTAGTTATTTATTATACTGTTATCTATCTCATCGCATTATTAGTATTATATTTTCGTGTTAATCTAAAAGTGTGCGTTTATCTAAAATTATGCGTTTACCTAAACTGTGCGTTTATCTAAAGTTGAGCATTTATCCAAAAATGTGCATTTAACTAATGTTGTGCATTTATCTAAAAATGTGCATTTAACTAATGTTGTGCATTTATCTAAAATGTATATTTATCTTAAATTACGCGCCGATCTAAGAATAAAACTTATCTATGCCTGCTGTGCAGCTAAAGCTATATAGCTGTACGGCTGGTTGAAATGTGGCAGGAAGAATAAATCAACAAGTTTTAATTTATCAATGCTCACCTTTTCTTGAATAGCCAGGGAAAACATATGAAGTCCCATGGATATATCATACTCGGAAGTCATCTGCGCTCCCAATACTACTCTGGATTCCTTATCATAGACAATCTTTATCTTAACCTTATGATTGTTCTCCTCCATAAATCCCGGCTTCTGGTAATCTTCATAATCAACAGCTGCTGCATTTATTCCAAGCTTTTCAGCTTTCGCCAGCGTAAGACCTGTTGAAAGCATATTAACACCCCAGATGCTGATACCATTAGAACCTTGAACTCCTCCGGATTCCAATTCTTTTCCGCAGCTGTTATTTCCCGCAACTATACCAGATCTAACAGCATTAGAGGCAAGGGCAATGTAATTAACCTCTTGTATTGAATTATCATAAACGGTTGCGCAGTCGCCTACCGCATAAACTCCTTTAACACTGGTTTCCTGGTGTTTATCTACCAGAAAAGCACCGTTTTTGAACAGCTTAAGCTGAGAGTTTCCAAGTGCTGTATTTGGCCTAAAGCCTATTGCCATAATAACCATATCTGCTTTGTATTCGGACTTATCAGTTATTACCTTTTCTACTTTATCCTTACCTTCCATTCTTTGTACAGTTTCCTCAAAAGCGACCTTAACACCGTGTTTTTTGAGGTTCTCTCTCATAATATCTGTGAAATCTTTATCATAATATCCGGACAGGCAAGTTTCTGCACAATCGACCAAGGTAACTTCTTTACCGCAGCGGACGAATGCTTCTGCAAGTTCTACACCGATATATCCGGCACCAACAACCACAACATCTTTAACCGATTCCTCTTTTAATTTCTCAATCACCTCTTCTGCATTCTGATACAGTTTGACCAGCTGCACATTCTTCAAATGAATGCCTTCAATATTAGGTACAATAGGTACTGAACCGGTAGCCAGGATAAGTTTATCATAGTTTTCATGATACTCTGTGCCGTCTTTACCTTTCGCATGAACGATTCGGTTATCATAATCAATGGACTCAACAGGTGTCTCCATGAAGATTCTTGCACCCTTATTCTCCAGCTTCTCTTTATTGGAATAGAACAATCCTTCTGGCCCGCTGATTTGTTTTCCAATCCATAAAGCCATACCACAGCCTAAGAAACTTATATTGGAATTGGAATCAAAAGCTGTAACTTCATTTCCTTTAAAATTATCAAGTATAGTATTTAACGCTGCTGTTCCGGCATGATTTGCTCCTACTACTACTATCTTACTCATAATGTTACCTCCTTAGGATGATTATTTATCTAATTTTGAAATACGGCACTTTCCTTGTTCCTTCTGCCGCAGAGATGTTAATCTTTCTTACAGCCTCATTGTAATCCAACTTTGTTAATTTTGCAACTAATAATTGTTATTATTATCACAAAATATTTAATTAACACCCTGCCCTCCTTATGAATATGATAATATAGCATATTCTCTATATTATGCATATTTTTACTATATAAGTTGAATTTGAAGTGTTTAAAAAAATCTTGACTCTTAATATCTGGAACTAGCTTGCTAAATTCAACTTAAATTTAATCGGAAGGAGTCCTTTTATGAAGAAACTTGATAGAAAGTATTATCCATCTTTCAGCAGATTATTTATAAAGAAAAAAACTTTAAAGAACGAAATAAAAGAATCCTTATCCCTGCCTCAGGTCAGTGCTACCAGCTTCGAAACAGAAACTGATCTGGCCCTTATCCTTGCTGATGCCCAGGCCAATAAACTTATTGATCTCAACAAGGAACTGGCCCCTTTTGGATTTGCATATTACCGTCCTCAGAATATGTTCTATTCCCTGATGAATTGCTGGCAGCGTGAATGCGGTTACTGCAGACTTTATGATGAAGGCTGTGCTGCCTTTAGCATGATTATAGACTGCGAGCCAATATATTTTGATTATGATGGTAAGAAGTGGATGATCGAATTCTGGAAAGGTCAGTATGGTATGACTACAGGCTGTGAAATCGGTATCTATAATACCACTGTACCTTTTGTAGATATTCCCGGCCTTTTTTACGGAACCTTCTATGAATGTGCTTCCGATGAAGAGCGGATGCCTTTGGCTTTTACCCTTATAAAGAAGGATAAAGTCCTTTTTTACCGCAGCGATCTTCATTGGTGGCTTACTGGTTTCCGTCTCGGTGAATTTTCTGAACCGGAAGATCTGGTTATGCATGCCCAGATAACACTGAAGAACGAGGAAATGAGGGATATCTTTATCGAAGCCTTAGTAAAGACCGGGTATAAAAGGAATGAAATAGCTTATACGAATAATACCGTAGGTTTCGTATTTGATAAACCCCGCTCCAAACAGCCGCTTACAAGAAATGCGGTTATGGATTTCATTATGCAAACCAACAATAAACGGAATTGTTATGCATATAATGAAGCAACTAAACTTATTGGAGATCCTCTGGATAAATTCATATTGGTAAAAAATGAAGCGCCTAAAATGTATAATAAGATACTCAATATCAGAAATACTCCTGATATCTTTAAGGATTATAAACTCCTGCAGCAGTCTAATACAGAAAGCAAAGCTGCTGCCCTTAGTGCAAAAGAGCATAAACAGTAAGAAAACGGCTGGGATGGGAGGTGTTATAATTGTCTGTGGATAAGAAGCTGACAAATGCTTATATAAATGCAGAAGAACTGGTACTAAAGAAAAATACCAAGATTGTGCTTATCAGCGACTGCCACAGAGGAATCGGTAACTGGGGCGATAACCTGTTTAATAACCAAAATCTGTATTTCGCTGCTCTGTCCTATTATTATGATAAGAATTTCATTTATATTGAATTAGGGGATGGAGATGAGCTTTGGGAAAACAGATCGGAAGAGGACATCATTTCTACTCATAGTTATGCTTTCTGGCTAATGTCCAAATTCTATGAAAGTAAGCGTTTTTATATGCTTTATGGTAATCACGATATTGTAAAAAGAAACCCGTCCTTTGCCAGAGAACACTTTAGCTCTTTTTATGATGAAAGCTTAAAGAAGCAGGTTTCTTTGCTGCCGGATATCCGTATAAGGGAAGCTCTCGTTCTTCGAATAGCCAATACAAACCACAAAATTTTACTGGTACACGGACATCAGGCGGATTACTTTAATGACACCTTATGGCGCCTTGCCAGATTCCTGGTACGTTATCTATGGAGACCCTTTGAACTTATTGGAGTAAAGGATCCGACCAGTGCCTCAAAAAACTTTAATAAGAAGGAAAAGGTGGAGAATCATCTTATTAATTGGACAAAAAAACACAATAAAATGCTGATTGCAGGTCATACTCACAGACCTGCCTTCCCTGCTGTAGGCGAACCCTTATATTTCAATGATGGCAGCTGTGTTCATCCCAGATGTATTACCTCTATTGAAATTGAAAATCAATCAATTACCCTGGTTAAGTGGTCTGTGAAAACAAGACCGGATCGTACTCTGTATGTTGAACGTACTCCACTTGAGGGTCCTGTTCCGTTAAAGAATTTCTTTTCACCCTGATAAAAGGGTTCCTGGCTGAAATGAATATCCTGTCTATGTAGGAATATTCATTTCAGCAGTTGTCTATTTGGGTGATTCTTTTTAGGTTACGATTCACTCATTTTTCACACCTTATACACATTTGTTACATAATCATCTGGTATTCTTTTTCCACAATTATATATTTTCAGACAGAAAGGGACAAAAAGGGCAGATTGGCAAACCATGCCCTGGCGTAACAGGTGGTTGAATGAAAGATAATAACAAATCCAGAGAAAAAAGATACCGTACTCTCTCAATTAAATTAAAGATCTCCCTGCTGTGTGCTTTCTTTATCATTATTGCTTCTGCAGTGAATTTTACAGCTATTAACAGGGTATCCAAAAGTACGATCACAGATAATACAAGACTTACAATGAAGAACCTGGCAGACTCTTACAATAAGAATATCAGCGAGTCCGTAACCTCCATCAGTAACTCCGCCCAATTTCTTATGCAGTCCCAGGAGATCAAATCCCTGCTGCAATCCTCCGGCACCACTGATACGGAAAGCATCGAAAACTATGTTAATATGTTTATGAACATGGATACATATCGTACAGGAATAAGTCTAATAAATACAGGCGGTACTATTTTATATAGTACGGATGATTCCTTAACAGGCACAAGCATTTCTGACGAAACCTATTTTCAAAATACCCTTGCCAGTGGTACAAGCTCTCAGAGCAATGTTTTTGTTTCTGATACTGAAAGTACCCCTCGTGTTACCTTTATCATTCCTTTTCGGAACATGGAATTCAGCCAGGGACCGGAAGGTATGCAGCATGAGGGAGAAGCTGGGGCAGTTCCCTCAGCAGAAATAAAAACTGAAACACCTATGGCTGGCAATACACAGAATGGAAATGGTGACACCAGCCAGTCAGATGCTGAAATTATCGGTTATATCACAGTTACTGTTGAGGTTACAGAATTCAGTAATCTGTTATCTGATATTACTTTATCCGGTATGGATACGGCATATGCCTACCTTTTAGATACAGATGGAAACGCTGTTTATTATCCTGACGAAGAAATGGTCGGTACCAATCTGAATGTGGATTCAATCTCTGTACTGACAAAGGACATCCAGTCCGGTAATATCTCTGAGACAGGTACACTCACTTATACATATGATGGCAAGAGCACCTTTGCTTCCTATAGTATTCTGCAAAACAGCCGTTGGATTCTAGTTCTTGCCGTGGAGGAAGCAGAGATCATGGCTCCCTTGCAAAAAGCAACCGTTACTTCATTGGGTATTACTCTGATACTCACAATAATACTCAGTCTGTTAACCTACCTGTTTGCCGGAAGTATTTCAGGACCTATAAAGAAACTTACAGGTTACATCAACAAAACCGCAGGACTAGATTTTTCTGATGACTCTGCCTTTCAATCAATTCTTCAAAACAAAGATGAAACCGGTGAAATGGGAAGAGCTATTGAGGGTATGAGAATCAGCCTGAGAGGAATGATAGAAAAGATTGGACAGGCTTCCGATAATATGCTGACTACGGCAGACGGACTTTACAGGATAACCATATCCGTAAACGATTATGCCTCCGATAACAGTGCCACAGCCCAGGAACTTTCAGCCAGTATGGAGGAAACCGCTGCAACCACAACACTAATATGTAATAACATTACAAACATAGAGCATCACTCCCAGTCCATTTATACAAAAGCAAACGATGGAATCACAAAATCTTCTCATTTAATTGACCGTGCCACGAATCTGAAGGCCGCAACAGAAGAGGCGGTTGCCAGAACCAGAGAAATCTATGAAAAAGTAAAGTCAGATACCTCCCTGGCTATCAAGCAGGCAGAGGCAGTAAATAAAATTAATACCTTAACCAATGTTATTAAAGAAATCGCAGATCAGACTACCCTGCTTGCATTAAATGCTTCTATTGAGGCCGCCAGAGCGGGAGAAGCCGGCAGAGGTTTTTCCGTTGTGGCCGGTGAGATAGGCTCACTGGCAGATCAGTCCGCCGGTACTGTTAACAGTATAAATGCCATAACCGCAGAGGTTAATCAGGCGGTAAAAGCACTGACAGAGAGCCTTAACCGCTCCCTTTCCTTCCTGGAGGATTATGTTCTTACTGACTATACGGATTTCCTGGAGACCAGCAAGGAGTACAGTCATAATGCCAAAGATATCAATGAAGCTCTGGAATCTATACACGGAGGAATAGATCTGTTAAAAGACGAACTTAAGAATATCAGCACTTCTATAGGTGAGATCAATAACATGGTTGAGGATTCCTCTGCCGGTGTCAGCGATGTAGCAGCAAGAGATACCGATATTGTCTCACTTACCTCCGACACAAGAAAAATGGTTGAGAGTAATCGACGCAATGCTACTGAACTCGATACTGTGGTTAAATCCTTTAGATTATACTAAGGTCTGTCTAGTAAACTCATGACCATTCCTAATCCACACTTGTGTTGTTCTGCATTTCGTAAACTACGCATATTCAGTATCTGATATTTATGCCAATGAAGGACTAGGAATAAGGTGCAGTATCGGGTAACTAAGAAAAGAAGAAGCTCGTTAATCTAAATAGAGAAGGGTAAAAAATATTCAGTTCCAATATTTTACCCTTCTCCAGCTTATCTAATTAACCTTATTGATAGGCTTTCCTTCCAGGAAGGCCTGTATATTATCAGCAAGCATATCAATCAGCCGCTGTCTGGTTTCGATACACTGCCAGCCTATATGAGGTGTCAGGATACAATTAGACAGCTGGAAAAGCGGATTATCCGGAGTTCCCGGCTCCTGTTCCAGTACATCCAGCGCAGCACCAGCAATTACTCTGTTCTTAAGCGCCTCCACAAGGTCCTTTTCTTTGATAATCGCTCCTCTGGAAGTATTGATAAGATAAGCTGAAGGTTTCATAAGTGCAAGCTTCTCCTGATCTATCAAATATCTGGTATCCTCATTTAAAGGACAGTGAATTGTTACAAAATCACTGTTTATTAGAAGTTCCGTCAGGGAGACAAAGCTCACATTTTCCTCCTGAAAGACTTTCGGTGTTCTGCTGTACACCAGGACTTTCATTCCAAAGAAAACAGCTGTCTTAATTACTTCCCCCGCAATCTTTCCGGCTCCGATTACCCCCAGGGTTTTACCGGCCACTTCACTGTGATTCAGAGTCATATACTTCGTAAAATTATCATACCTCTTCTCTGTCAGCAGGTTCTGCTGTGCGGTCAGCGAAGAACTTAAGGATAGAATAAAGGTAAAGGTTAGCTGTGCGACAGCTCTGGAACTATAAGCAGGAATATTGCATACTGTAATATTTTTCTTCGTTGCTGCTTCTATATCTATATTATTATAACCGGTACCAGCCTCACATATCAGCTCCACGGTTGAAGGAAGGTTTTTTATAATCTCCTTTCCCATGGGCAGTTCTTTTGTAATTAAAATATGGCATCCTTCTGCCTTTTTACAGATTTCCTCCGGTGCTGATTTCTCAAATAATGTGATTTCTGCCGCTTTATTTAATTTGTTACAATCTAATTTATTATCATAATCTACTTTTGCATAATTTAGGAATACTGCCTTTTTCATATTATCAATCTTTCCTTTCCTTTAATCATCTTATTCCGTATAGTTTCAAGCTTATGTGCTTAACAGGTGTTCCGACATTGCCCTTATAGCTGCTGTGCTATCCTGCTGCTCAATTGCATGGATGATACTCTCATGCTGCTTATAAAGAAGTCTTTTATTCTCAGGATTCTTAAACATATTGCTGCGGGTATTAATAATATACTCTTCTACCAAAGCTGAGACGGCATACATGGTGTAGGATACCAGTTTGTTTCCCGATGCTTCTATTATCTTATAATGCAGTTGTTTATCAATGGCTGCACTCACGCTTTCATTCTCCGAAGTTTTCAGCTCACAAAGTAATCTCTTCATTTCCTCCAGTTGTTCCTCACTTCTTCTGAGCGCAGCCTCCCCGGCTGCCTGAGGCTCCATCATCTGCCGAAATTTAATTACCTCATCGATATTACTGCCATGAAGGAGAAAGGTCAGGGACAGAGGCTCAAAGAAGCTGTCCTCAAACTGCTCTTTGATATAATTGCCTCCCCCCTGCCTGGCTTCAATAATACCCAGCATCTCAAGGGCACGCAAGGCTTCTCTTATGGAAGTCCTGCTGACCCTTAGCTGTTCACACATTTCTCTCTCAGAAGGCAGCTTATCACCACGCTTTAAATCACCTTGTCTTATAAGTTCTTTAATCTGCCCAATAACCTGATCAAAAACTTTTGTGTTTTTTATCGCTTCAAACATCACCTTCTCCTTCCGATAATTCCCCAATGTACTTCTCTGTCAAGTACTATTTTCATTTCCTATATAACAGATTTTATTGTTCCTTTATGAATTTAGATATTGATATACTACGATTATTCATAAAAAAGTCCATAAGTTTATTTTCTTAGAAAACATATTTAAAACCATATTTTCTAACCACATTCCTAAATGCCCCCCTTAAAATATGGTCTTAATCCATGGTCTTGATTCATGCTCTTGATTCATGCTCTTGATCCATGTTCTTGATTCATGCTCTTAATTCATATCTTAATTCATATCTTGATTCATGGTCTTGATTCATGTTCTTAATTCATGGTCTTAATTCATGGTCTTGATCCATGGTCTTAATCCATGGTCTTGATTCATGGTCTTGGTTCATGCTCTTAATTCATATCTTGATTCATGGTCTTGATTCATGTTCTTAATTCATGGTCTTGATCCATGGTCTTAATTCATGTTCTTGATTCATACTCTCAATTCATGTTCTTAATTCATGCTCTTAATTCATGCTCTTAATTCATGCTCTTAATTCATGGTCTTGATTCATGTTCTTAATTCATGCTCTCAATTCATGTTCTTAATTCATGCTCTTAATTCATGCTCTTAATTCATGGTCTTGATTCATGTTCTTAGTTCATGCTCTTAATTCATGTTCTTGATTCAATTATCAAAAGGTCTTGTTTTCTAATAGGATTTCAGGCATATTGTACAAAACAGAAAGAACGAATGCGCCTATGGAAAGGTATTAGAAGTCCTTTTCTCTGGATATTTTGTGCTATATTCTAAAACAGATTGTTTGAGCGTCAGCGAGTTATCTGTTTTAGAATATGTCCAGCATAAAATATCCAGAGAATTAGGACTTCTTATACCTTGTAATCGAAGCATGAGTTTTTTCTGTTTTGTACAATATGCCGTCCCCCTTATGAACCCCCCCTTCCCCATACCTAAAGAATAATCAAAAACAATCTCCATATAACAGGAGCTAGAATTACCGTAACAATACCAGACAACGCCATTGTTAACCCACTCATGGCACCTTCAATCTCTCCAAGCTCCATAGCCCTTGCCGTTCCCAATGCATGAGAAGAAACCCCCATAGCAATTCCCACAGACACACTATCCTTCATTTTGAATAACTTAGCGAGAAACGGACCAATCACTGCTCCCAATATTCCGGTCAGTATAATTGCAACTACTGTAACCGATGGAATTCCTCCAAGCTGGTTTGAAACCTCCATACCAATAGGTGTCGTAATAGATTTTGGAATCAATGATTTTGTCAATACCTCTGAAAGGCCAAAAACCTTTGACAGGAGGATAATACAGCTGATACCTAAAACATTACCGCTTAAAATACTGACAACAATAGGAAGTGCATTTGCTTTTAACAGATGAAATTTACGATAGATCGGCAATGCCAGGGCTACTGTGGCCGGATACAGGAAAAACGAGATAAGCTGTCCCCCCTGACTGTAATCCTCATAGGATATGTTAAAACTCGAAAGCACCAATATTACCAGCAGCATGGCAAGCAATAAAGGATTGCATATGGATAACCTGGTCTTTTTCTGAATCAGAATGGCTACTTCGTAGGCAGCCAGAGACAGAATAACTCCAAATAACGGTGATTTAATTATTTCACTCATTGACACTTTCCTTTCTAAGCAGCTTTGCTATGTGCGCGGTTATAATCCAGATAACCGCCGTTGAAATTACGATAACTGCCAGAAAACCTGCCAGCTTTCCCTTTATCAGGCCAAAGGAGGTCATGAGCCCCACACTAGCGGGAACAAAAAGAAACGCCATATGTGATAACAAAAAATCGCAGACCTCTTCTATCATGTGAACTTTGAGAACACCGGTATGCAATGCAAAAAACAATATTAATATGCCTATTACAGAACCCGGTACTGGTAGATGAAATATTTCCTGTATTACCTGCCCTGCAAAATAGATACCTAAAATAATCAGCAACTGTCTAAGATACTTCATAACATCCTCCTGTCATTCTACTCTGTCATTCAAATTGGTATATTGGTCATACCACTTTACGTTAGTGTAGCACCAATTAACCAGAAGCGCAATAGAAAATAAAAGGATAATTTTAGGTTTTTCTAATGTGTTTTTAATTCTTATATGGTAATATATGTATTGTTGTAAAATTTCAACAGAAAAAGCAGGAGGATATCAAAATGGAATATGTACTGCAAACAAAAGACCTCACAAAGGTATTTGGTAAAAGAGCGGCAGTAAGTGGTATGAATCTTAACGTTTATAAGGGTGATATTTATGGATTTATCGGACGTAACGGTGCCGGTAAAACTACCTTTATCCGAATGGTGGCAGGTCTTGCCCATCCAAGCAAAGGAACCATTCAATTATTTGGAAGTAATGATTTAGATACCCAAAGAAGCAAGACAGGAACAATGATAGAGAATCCGGCAGTGTTCCCTCAAATGACAGCAAAACAGAACCTTCATTATTATTGCAGATTGCTGGGACTTGACCCCGTAACGAAAATACCTGAAATGTTAAACCTTGTAGGTTTATCTGATACCGGTAAGAAAAAAGCAAAGAACTTTTCCCTTGGTATGAAACAGCGGCTTGCAATTGGTATCTCTTTACTTGGCGATCCGGAATTTTTGATGTTAGATGAGCCTATTAACGGACTTGATCCAACCGGCATCAAAGAAATCCGTGAATTGATCCTTCATTTAAACCGTGAAAGAAAGATTACAATTCTTATCTCCAGTCATATTCTTGGAGAACTTTCAAGGATTGCTAACCGTTATGGGGTTATTAATAACGGAGTTATGGTTACAGAGTTTACCAATGAGGAGCTGGAACAGCGCTGCGCCGGAGAACTGGAGATTAAGGTTGATAAAACCGCTGAAGCTGTAAATATAATAACGGGAATGATAGAGAAAGATGCCGTCAGAGTCTTGGATGAGAATACAATACGATTATCTAAGCATTTAGAAATGGCCGGTGCCATTAATACCGAACTTGCTAAAAGTGGTATAACTGTTAATTCCAGTTCAATTGTCGGGCAGGATTTAGAAGCATACTTTATGCAGCTGATGGAGAGCACTGAGAAAAGTTATGTTTAAGAAAATATGACCTGCAATACATTTAATTACAAAATAATATATCAATTACATATTAAAGAATAGCAAATCAGAGATTATTGTTCTAACTTACTGATTTGCTCAGTGTACAGTAGGTACACAGATGGGAGTTACTATGTCTAATTTATTGCGTTCTGATTTTTATCGTTTGTTTAAAAGCAAGTCTTTTTATATTTGCATGGCTGTAGAGGCCTGTCTCTTTATCCTGGGTATTGTAGTGTTATATTTAATGCAAAATTCAGATCCCACTATGGTAATTACCGATCCCTCAAGCGGAATTGACTACGGTATGAGTGCTGTATTTGGCAGTGACCTTATCATGCTGATTGGAATAGTAATAGGCATATTTGTTACTGCAGAATTCAGTCATGGAACCATGAAAAATGTAGTATCAAAAGGCTACTCAAAAATCTATATATACCTCTCTAAACTGATTACTATGATTGCCGCCTCCTATATATTCATCGCTGTTGTTATATTGGTCGGAACAATCAGTGCAACAATTGTAACCGGTAATTTGGGGGATTTTTCGGGTGAATATGTAGGCTGGATGTTTAAGACACTTGGTATAGAAATGCTCTTATATGCCAGTGTTACCTCCCTGTTTCTGATGCTTTCTATGGTTGTAAAAAATCTCGGCGGAGTCATTGCAATTAATATTATTTACGCTCTCATGGCAGAACGTTTGATATTCACCTTACTCCAGTATGTTGTTAAAAGCAAAATTAAATTTACAGAATTCAGTTTGTTAAACAACATCTCTTTCTATGCTGCAGATACAGCCACTGGATCTGATTATTTAAGATCAGCGATCGTTGGACTCGTAGTATTGGCAGTAACCACCGTGCTTGGAATCTGGGCCTTCACAAAATCAGATATAAAATAACCGTAAAACCCAAAACAGCCATTTCAGCCGGAAGTGTATATATAAGTAACAGATAATCTGTTCTCATATAACTCCTTGCTGATATGGCTGTTTTCTATTAACTTCTCCAGCAGATAGTCTAATTTACATCCACCCGGTAAATTCCAAAATGGTTGCTTTTGAGGACTTGGCTTCCGATTGCAGTGTGGTATTTCTCCACACTCTGGGAGACGAACCTGTAAGCTTAGTAAAACATCGGTTAAAACTTGAGATGGAATGGAAACCAACCTGACCTGATATACTTAAGATACTGTCCTCAGTACTTCGAAGCAGTCTGCAGGCTTCATCAATTCTTGTACTGTTTAAAAAATCAAGTGGCGCTGCACCCATTATGGAGTGGAAGGTTCTTCTGAAATGGCTCACACTTAAATGGCACATATCGGCTAAATCTTCTATTGTTATTGGCTGCATATAATTTCTGTGTATAAAATTTATTGCATCAGCAATAATTACAACACTTTCGTCTTTTTGCTTATTCTTAGCGGTATTCTGATTCTCTGCACTGTGTATACGCAAAAGTTCTGTATACAGAGACAGCATCAGCCCCTTGACACTTGCCTGGTAATTGAATTTCTGCTCTTTTAATTCATCTGCAATTGTCTTTGCCAGGAAATACACCTTGGGATATTCCTGCTTATTCATAATATATTTGTAATGCCTGATGGGTGACATGGGGCTTTCAAAATTTTCTACGGAATCTCTGAACATATCTCTGAAAAGTTCTTCCGGATCTACAAAGATATATACCCAAAGACTCTCTTCTCCCGGAGAACTGAAGGTGGTATGGGGGATGTGCCTTGGTATGCAGGTTACATCTCCTTCTTTAAAGGTATGTGGAACACCTTCAATATCAATAATTCCGCTTTCTGCCAGACAAATACCAATTTCAAGACAATTATGAAAATGCAGATTAGAGCTTTTCACCTCTGATATTCTCCAACGTTCGCCGGACAATAGCAAAATAGGAAAACTTAATGGCAAATTATAGTGGCGGTATTCAACGATTGATCTCTTCTTTCTCGGCATAAGCTGCATCCTTTCTATAATAATCCTGATAGATAATTTATGCTTTCATTATAACATGAACAAAGTGCGTGTTCATGTTCTTGTTGCTCCGGTCGGAATTATGGAGCGAGCTCCAAATTCCTCTCTACGCTTTCATTATATCATAAATAATCATATTCATCAATCAAATTCCGCTGAATTGGGTAATATTTTTTGTGCATTATGCTCATTTTTCCCATATTTTTTCGTCTATTTCTCAAATTTTATTGATAATTTTATGGTAATTAGCCATATTCAATTGATATTATGATTGATTTTGCATAGTTTTATATGGTGAATGATTAGACAGATACAAATATCTCGACTAAGATATCATTAGAAGTATTATAACTATCAGAAAATCTATAAGGAGCTGAAAATTAATGAAACCGGTATATGACAAAGAAGAACTTCTAAATAGAATGGACAGTATTGTTCATAAGACCATGTCCATGGATTTAACCTGGGATTGGCCCTGCGGCGTTGCTTATTACGGTGTTTGCAGAGCTTATGAAGCTACCGGCAGAAAAGAGTATTTAGATATGCTGATCCGCTGGACCGATGAATATATAGAGCTTGGACTTCCTGCCTGGACAGTCAACACTTGTGCCATGGGGCATACCATGCTGACTCTGTACAAAGAAACACAGGATCAGAAATATCTTGATATCATACTGAGCAAAGCAGAATATCTAACAAAACACGCTCTTCGTTTCGGTGAAAATGTATTGCAGCATACAGTATCTCAGAATAATGATTTTCCTGAACAGGCATGGGCAGATACCTTATTTATGGCTGCTTTTTTCCTCCTTCGTGCAGGAAACATGTTAAACCGCCAGGATTTTATTGATGATGCATTAAACCAGTATTACTGGCATATCAAATTTCTTCAGGATCCTTCTACCGGTCTCTGGTATCACGGCTACAGTCACGTGGCTAACAGCCATATGTCAGGCTTCTATTGGGGACGTGCCAATGCCTGGGCAGCTTACACCATGTCAAGAGTGAAGAAAGAAGTGAAAGAATGGTATCTTTATCCTCCCTGCATGGAAATTGAGTGTGCCTTAAGGGATCAGCTGGCTGCTCTTAAATCTCTTCAGACAGAGAATGGTTTATGGAGAACTGTACTGGACGTAGAGGAAGCTTATGAAGAAGTATCTGCTTCCTGTGGTATTGCAGCAGCTATGATCAACAACAATAACCCTCTGCATACGAAATATATTGATAAGGCTTACAATGGAATTATTGAGAATATTTCAGAAGACGGACGTGTATTAAACGTTTCCGGTGGAACTGCTGTCATGAAAGATAAAGCGGGTTATCTTAATATTCCCAAGTCCTGGATGCAGGGTTGGGGTCAGGGGCTTGCACTGGCTTTTCTTGCTGACATGCTGGAAGCAAAGGACATTGATTTTAAGTAAAAGACGCATATTGAACCCAAGTTTATATGCAGGAAAGAGGATACTATGAAAAATTCAGACAATTGGGGCAGCTTTACTCTTCCCGGCGAAGCAGGCTTTGAAGATCTTACATTGCAACTGGCAGAGAGATGGGGAGCTGATGTTATTCGCGACAGCGACGGAACCGTTCTTTCTCCTAAAATTACAGAAGCTGGCTACGATATCTACTCCACGATCTGTATCATCAGAGATCATAACCAATGGGCCAGCGAAAATAAAGATAAACTTCAGCAGAGTTTTCTTATGACAGCACCTGTGGTTGCTATAACAGACAGCCTAACTATCTGTTTAATGAAAGATTATTTTAAAGAGCAGTTTCAAATTAACAGTCAGGAGGATTCCTTAAGGTACTGGCAGGTATTTGACCGTACAGAGAATACGGAAGTACCAAGAGAACAGTGGACTTATGATTCCAATACAGAATCTGTTGTTATTACCAAAATAAAACCAATGCATAAATACACTGTGAATTTCCTTGCTTTCCGTATCTGGGAGGAAATCTCCATGTATAACCATACCACAAATAACTGGGATAAAGAGCATCTGCTACAGATAGATCCTGTTCATGAAGAGGTACAAAACTACCTTACAGACTGGCTCATTAACTGGTGCAAGGAACATCCAACCACCAATGTCGTGCGTTTTACTTCTCTTTTCTATAACTTTGCATGGATTTGGGGCAGCAGTAAACAGAATCCTTATCTTTTCTCTGACTGGGGTTCATACGATTTCACGGTGAGTCCAAAGGCCTTGGATGGTTTCAGAGAAAAATACGGATATTCCCTGACCTCTGAAGATTTTATCAATATGGGTAAGCATATGGTTACCCATATACCAGGAACCAAAGAGAAAAAAGACTGGATGGAATACATTCATGACTTTGTTATCAGCTTTGGAAAGAAATTAATCGATATCGTACATTCTTATGGAAAGCTTGCTTATGTCTTCTACGATGACAGCTGGGTTGGCTTAGAGCCTTACAGCAAACGTTTTGAAGAATTCGGCTTTGACGGTATCATTAAATGTGTCTTTTCCGGTTATGAATCCAGACTGTGCTCTGATGTAAAGGTTCCGGTACATGAGCTGCGGCTTCATCCTTACCTCTTCCCCGTAGGCTTAAACGGAACTCCTACTTTTATGGAGGGCGGAGAACCTACAAAGGAAGCAGAAAAATTCTGGATAAATATCCGTCGTGCTCTTCTGCGTGCACCTATTGACCGTATCGGTCTTGGCGGATATCTGCATTTAGTTGAACCCTTTCCGGATTTTGTTGATTATATAGAAAAAGTTGCAGGCGAATTCCGTACCATAAAGAGACTTCACAACGAAGGAACTCCTTTGGTAAAAGACCTTCGTATTGCAGTCCTTCATAGTTGGGGACACTTACGCTCCTGGACCTTGTCAGGGCACTTTCACGAGACACATGTCCATGATTTGATACATATCAACGAAGCCTTATCCGGTTTCCCTTTTGATGTTGATTTTATTAGTTTTGAGGATGTAAAAAAAGGTGCTTTAAAAAATTATGATGTGATAATCAATGCTGGTTATGCCGGTTCTGCCTGGAGCGGCGGTGATGCCTGGAAGGATAATGAAATCATTGAGTTAATCACCAGGTGGGTATATGAAGGTGGTTCCTTTATTGGTGTAAATGAGCCTTCCGCAACAGAAGGTTATGATACCTTCTTCCGTCTCTCTCACCTGCTGGGTATCGATAAGGATACCGGTGCCAGAATCTGCCATGGTAAATGGACCTTTGCAGAAGAAAAGTCTGAACTCTGGCCTGACAATGCTTCACTTAAATCCAAAGACGGTTTATACCTGACAGATGGTAAAGCCAGGGTATTAAAAGCACAGGATGGCAATCCCCTGCTTACCGCTTACAAATTTGGCGAAGGAAATGGTATATATCTTTCCTCCTTCTCCATCAGCAAAGAAAACAATAAACTTCTGCTTAATCTTCTCCTCTCTTTTATGAAAGGCAAGGATAAAGATACTTATATTTCAGATAACAAGAATACAGAGTGCACTTATTTCCCAGCCAGTAAGACTTTGTGTTTAATTAATAACAGTGATACTGCTCAGGTTACTTCCGTGACTACGGATTTCGGTGTTATTACTGCTGAACTTGGACCAGCAGATATACAGATTATGACCCTTGCTTAAACCGGAAAGAACCGATACAATGTAATTATTAGAAAAACTGATTTCATATAAGTATAAAAACAGCCTCTGACCATTCCCTGTGATCAGAGGCTATTTCTATATTTAAAGTTAAACTTTCATAATTTCCTGACCCTTAGTAGGTTGGTGCAGGTGCAACAAATCCGTTTAACTTATACTTGCGAACTTGATTTACTGTTACATTATTCCTATTATCACTAGCACATAATAAGCATATTTCATTTTATTTGGCAACCGTAATTAATCTAACCCTATGCATAAATACTATAAAATTATATGGGTATTAGTCGGAGAAAAGCTGTGAGCAATATACAGTGCCGCTTACTTCATATACACCAATACCGATATGATTAAAATTCGTACTTAAGATATTTGCTCTGTGTCCAGGTGAATTCATCCAGGCATTCATAACTTTCTCTGGTGTATTATAGCCATAAGCAATATTCTCTCCGGCAGCATTTACTCTTACATTATACTCTGTAAGAACCGTACTCCAGGCTGTTCCGTCAGGTCTGGTATGAGAGAAGGATTGTTTGATCTCTTTTGCACGTTTGTTAGCCGGGGCAACAAGTTCCTGTGATATAGAAAGCGGAGATGCTCCCGCCTTTGCACGTTCTTCATTAACGAGCTTTAGTACCTGGCTTGCAAAGCTGCTGTCATAATTGGTATCATCGGAAGTACCTGTTGGCGTAGGTGTTGCTGTAGCAGTACTTCCCTTAACTTTAGCTGCTGCGATATCTGAATATACACTATAGTATTTAACATTCTTAGCAGTCTTCATTCCTCTTACTTTATAATAATAGGTTTTTCCTGCTGTCAGCGATTTGTCGGTAAAGCTTGTACCGGTTGTAGTAGCTACATATTTATAACTTCCGCTCTGTGATGTTGCGCGGTAAACATTATATTTCTGTGCTCCGCTTATACCGGACCAGGCCACTGTTACGGCTTTAGCAGTTGTACTGCTTGCAGTTATTGCCCCCGTCTTACTTAAGGTACGGGGTACCTCTAAAGCAGAGGAAGTTTTGCTGTAATAACTTTCGCCACTGATCTTTTTGTAAGCCCTTGCTTTATAAGAATAGCCGGCTGTTGAAGTAAGACCGGAATCTTTGTAAGCTCCGCTTGTTGTTTTGCCGATATATTTATAAGTTCCATTTGCACTGGCTGCTCTGTATATCTGATAGCCTGTCGCTTTACTAACATTTCCTGCTGTCAAAGTTACTGTAGTTGCAGTTCTGGAAACTGCTTTTAATGTGGGAGTTGATGATTTGATGGGATTAACGACTGCCGCAGAGGCTTCATTGGGACTACTAGCATTATTTATATTAAAGTCCGGTGTTAATATGGATGCCATCATCAGAGTTACTATAAGAACTGTTGATATGAAAAATCTTTTCATATATTTTTGCCCTCCTTATTGTTGTTCACAAGTAAGTTGCTTAATAAGATTAACATAACACACAAAGAGGGTCAACACACAGAATTTGGAAGGCACATACGATAAAACACCCCAGGGGTAACCCCTGAGGTACATAATCACAAGTTTATTCGCCTATAAAACTGTTGTCTATGGTTATAAGAAGTTCGTATTTTACATCTATAGATTTTACAGCAGCTTCAATTTTATAAAGCAATTGTTCTTTCTCTTTTTCACCATATGAATAGGGTAATACCATATCAAAAATCAGTTTCAATTTATCCTGTTCGTCTATTATTCGAAAATCATGAATTGAAACCTCAGGTTCGATTTCTTTGATTATTGCAATTACTTCCTTTTTCCTAATCTGACTTTCTTCATCCTCCAGATTTACAGGATCCACATGGATTACAATAAATATCCCCATTTCTCTTAAGATATCGCGTTCAATTTTATCGATGATTTCATGTACACCTTCAAGATTTTCTTTGGACTCTACCTCCACATGAATGGTTGCCATTATATGAGAAGGTCCGTAGTTATGAACTATCAGATCATGACAGCCAAGGATTCCTTTATAACTTTCCACTTTCTTCGTTATCCCGTCATAGGTTTCTTTATCAATGGCCTCTCCAAGCAGGGGTTCCAGGGTTTCTTTTGCTATATTAAAACCAGCCAGTAATACTACTAATGAAACGATGGCACCCATCCAACCGTCAATTTTTAGTCCTGTAAATTTGCCTATCAATATTGATATTATGGTAACAGAGGTTATTAAGACATCACCAAATGCATCTGTCCCTGTGGCTTTCAGTACAGAGGAATTAATCTTTTTTGCCATACTTTTATTAAAAAAGGCTAGCCACAGCTTAATAAGCACTGATAGTACCAATAAAATTAAAATTCCGATATGAAATAATACAGGTTCAGGCTTTAATATTTTCCCGAATGCGCTTTTTAGACAGGTTAACCCCACCTGCAATACCAGGAAGGCAACTATAAAAGCAGATATATATTCTGATCTTCCATGTCCGAAGGGATGCTCTTTATCTGCTGGTTTTTGTGATAGTTTCGTCCCTACAAGGGTTACAATAGAAGATGCAGCATCGGATAAATTATTAAAAGCATCTGCTGTGACTGATATACTGTTTATAACAAATCCACCAATTAATTTAATCAGAAAGAGGAATATATTACAGATTACACCTATATAGCCGGAAAGCATACCATAAGCTCCCCGTACTTTAGCATTGCTGGTATTCTTATGATCTTTCACAAAATGTTTTAAAAGAAATTCCGTCATTAAGAGCCTCCAAATCCATATGGTAATATTTTATATATTACCATATTTATAAAGGAAATACCAGTTTGCTGAAATTTATCTGTCCCGTCTGAGCTAATTTAAGATGTATTTAAACTATTTCATTGGATGTTTATTCCATCTGCAGAGGATAATTTTAAGAGGTAACTCTGCTTGAAAAAGGGACACCGCCTTGCAGAAAGCAAGGCAGTGTCCCTAATAAATAATCACTTGATATTATTTCTGATTATCAGGTAATTTTGTGCTGTTACCATCCTGATATGCCTGTAATCTCTGGTTCATTACTTCTTCATATCCGGCTTTTAAATACTCGTCTGTATATTTCTTATACAGAGCCTCGAATTCTTCAGGTTTACACATTGTAAGTTTATCACGGTATTCTTTGTATTTCTCCTGTAATACACCGCTGAATTCAGTCTCTGCTTCAATGGGAACTGAGAAGATTACATCTAAGATACCATAACCTGATTCTGCCAGTTCTTTCTGCTGATAGTATACCTTAATGATATCCTCTGTGAAATCCTGAGGTAATCCCTGAGGAGCGGAGGATTTAATGATATCTTCAATTGTACCGGCATTTTTAGTTGCAGTTACGATACACCAGTAGTCAACACTGTTATTGTAACCCTGTTTCTTGTCTCCGGCATAATCTGCAACAGATACAGGAAGATTTGTTGCAGCATCAACAGTGTAGTTCTCGCCTTCTACACCCCACTGCATTGTAAAAAGTACATCTTCCTGGCTCATCCATTCCATATACATCCAAGCTGCTTTGATCTCATCTGCAGATGCACTTGAGGAGAAACCAACGATCATACCAAATGGATTATTTGTACGGTATGCAGGAACTGTACCGCCAGCTTCATCAACAATACCCATAGGAGCAACAGCCAGTTCAGCACCAGGATTCTGCTCATAGAAGGAGTTTAACCAATCCATGTTTGTAGAAATATATCCACCATAGGAATAGGAGGAGCCGTTGATAAAGTTTGCTTTGTCTGTTTCTGTATCTGTAATGTAGTACTCAGGATTTGTAAAGCCTAAATTATAATCTTCATTTTCTCTCTGAAGTAATTTAAAGTTAGCATCTGAACCAAGCTGAGGAATGTTTACATCTCCTGCTTTTGCCCAATCTTCTTCATTCTGAGGATATGTTCTAAATGCATAGTTCTGATCAGAACCAACACCTGTGATCATAGCGCCGCCCTTAGGATTCTTTGCAAGGCCTGCTTCTTTGATCTTTGTCATAGCATCAACATACTCAGCACGTGTTAAAGGAACATGATCATATCCAACCTGTTTCAACCAGTCCATACGCACGAAGGTCTGGAAGGAGTAGTTCGTATCATAATAGGGTCTGGCACCTAAAGCAAAATATGTCTCTCCGTTCATGGAGGAGTAAGCGAGCTGGTCACTTTCTACCATTCTGTTGTAGTAATTAGGAGCTACCTTAGCAAAATCATCCATGTTAAAGGTTGTTAAGTAGCCTTCATTAGCCCACTGTGATGTTTTAGGATAATCATACTCCATTAAGATTGTAGGAAGTTCGTCAGATGAAGCTAATAAAGCATAATCTGTCATAACATCTGTACGTGTAATAGGTACATATTCAACTGTTACATTGTATTTATCACCAAAATTCTCTTGAATCCATTTTGTCCAATAGTTATCGTCTACAGTTGGCACACCCTCTACACCTCTATCGTATACGGGTATCTTTAATGTAACGTTTTCTGCAAATGCTGTATAACCCTCAATACCAGCTGCATCTGTAGTTCCTTCACCTTCGCTGCCAGTTGCTTCGGCGGTAGGTGTTGTCTGGTTTACTGTCTCCCCATTTTTGTCATTTGACTTACTGCAGCCTGCCAGTGAACCGAATATCATAGTAGCTGCAAGCATTAAAGCCACAACTTTGTTAAGTTTTTTCACAATAATTCCTCCTTCTTTATTTAGAAAATGTATATATAAATCTGCAAATCCGCTCATGAGCCGGTCACAGAATTCATATCCCCAATAAACTAATCAAAAATTTATTAGTATTATCAGCCTTTTACCGCACCAACCATAACGCCTTTTACAAAGTACTTCTGTAAAAACGGATAGATACAAATAATTGGTATTGTTACAAACATAATAGCTGCCGCCTGAAGTACCTCAGGCGTACTTGTTACCGCTGCTGCTTCAGAAAGGGTCGTAGTCTGCGCCTCTGTGGCGGACGCTACCATCTGATACAGCTTGTATTGGATAAGTTTTAAGGTTTCTGTTTTGATGTAGAATTTATTATCCGCATATTGATTCCAGCGTCCTACTGCATAGAAGAGAGACAAGGTAGCCAAAATCGGTTTAGATAAAGGGATAACGATTCTTCCTAATATCTGAAAATTAGTTGCGCCATCCAGGAAAGCAGATTCCTCTAAACTATCAGGAATATTTGACTGGAAGTAGGTTTTCATAATAAGCATATTGTAAGGTGAATATATCAGGGGCAGAATCAGAACCCACATGGTGTTAAGCATATTCAAATCTTTCATAAGCAGGTAGGAAGGAATCAGACCGGCACTGAAATACATAGGAAACATAAGCAGGAAGGTAAAGAAGGTTCTTCCCTTTAATCTTTTCTTGGACAGCGGATAAGCTGCACAGATACAGCAGAGCATACCAAGAAGCGTAAACAGAGCTGTTACAAAAATACTGTATACCATTGAATATACCATGGAACCATCGCGGAAAATGGATGCATATGCGTCTATATTAAATCCTTTTGGCCATAGATATACCTGCTTTGCCAATACAAAAGAGTTTTCTGAAATTGACTTTGATGCAAGATGTAAAAACGGCAGAATACAGGTTGCACATAGGATAACCAGTACGAACATAATCACTGCATCACTTACTCTGAATTTATTGATTGCCCTGCTGCCGTCAGAGTGTCCTTCTTCTTTATGCATTGACTTTTCTTTTTTCTTAGACATCATACTTTCCTCCTAAATTAATCCGTCTTCACCAAGCTTCTTGGCTACTTTATCTGCCAATAGTACCAGCATAAGACCTACCAGGGACTGGAACAGACCCACGGCCGTTGACTGGCTGAATTTACCGCCGCCAAGACCTTTTTCATATATGTAAATCGCAAGCTGATATTGAAATTCTCGAACCTGTGAATTACCGAATACGTCAAGACGTTCAAAGTTACTTCCCATGATACGTCCTAAGTTCATGATTAATAAAGTTACAACAGTTCCTTTAATACCAGGCAGTGTTATATGCCACATTCTTTTCCATCTTCCGGCACCGTCAATCATAGCAGCTTCATATAATTCACCGCTGACACCGGATATGGCTGCGAGATAGATAATGGTACCCCAGCCCATTCCATACCAGACACCAATCATCAGGTAAGTAACTGCCCAATTCCATTTTTCAGTCAGGAAAGGTATTCCTTCCTGAATGAGTCCCATATTCTGCATTACTACGTTTACGAGACCAGTACTGGGTCTGAACATTGTATAAGCTACACTTCCGATTATTACCCAGGATAAGAAGTGGGGAAGGTAAAGAATCGTCTGCGATATTCTCTTAAATTTGGGAAATCTTAATTCATTTAACATTAATGCCAGAATAATCGGCACGGGGAAACTCACTAAAAGGTCCAAGAGGTTAAATGATATGGAATTTCGAAGTGCCCGTATGAAATCCGCATCCTTAAAGATCTTGATAAAAGTCTCAAATCCGACCCACTCACTGCCTGCATATCCTTTAGCCGGTTTATAATCCATGAAAACCATCCGCAATCCGGGATAAGCTGCATAATTAAAAATAATTACCATTAACAACGGTAACAAAAGCAACAGATATAATTGCCAGTCCCTCTTAAAAGCAGTTTTTAAGGTACCCTTATTTTTAATCTTGGGTATGGCCGATTTATTCTTTTCCATCTTTTTAACCTCCTATGATTTCTGTCAAAGCTTTTCTCGTCATTTTATATATTTTTCTCTAACTTGTAAGTATATTATTATATATTTTGATGTTGATTTCTAATCAATACTTTTTTAAAACAATGCAAAAACGACTTATTATTTTTGCTATTAACGAAAGTTTATGATTATTTTATTTCTTTCCCTTGAATTTTTATTAATTATTCAAGGGAATTTGCACAGAAAATTTTTACACTTTCACATTTTTCCCGACAATATTATTTATACATAACAATTATCTAAAATGTTTTAGACTAAATAATAGTTGATAGTTAGCAATATTAGCATATAGTGATATTTTTTAACATAGAATCGGCTTGCTATCGTATACTCCCTATAACGGTACTTCTGTTACGAGTATAATGAATTTTTCCGGCAGATACCGTTATGTATTACAAGGCAGTCAACTATAACATAAAAGAAGTTTCAGAACGAATCTGAAACTTCTCCACTTAATGAAACCGGGCAGCTTCTTAAATAGGAAACCGCCCGGTTTAATATTTATCCCATTATGGTCTTAAATAAGAGAAATAATGTATATTTCTCATAATACCAAATGCAATTACCCCCACCAGCATAATTCCGGTGACAATCTTCTCTGTTCTGGTGGTATTTCTCTGTATACCTTTTATATATCGAATAAGATATTTAATTAAGAATATAGCCAGAAAAGGCAGCATTAAAAACAAGGCTTCATTACTCCGAAATGCTGCGGTAAGGCGACCCTCTATCAAAGCTGCTGCCAAACGTGTTGAGCCGCAGCCCGGACAATAGAAGCCTGTTACCAGTCGGAATACACAGGGTATATAAAGTCCTGTGTATTTTCCAAAAAGATAATATGCCATCCCGATTATACCAAGAAGGGAGCTATAATAAATAACTTTGTGAACTCTTTCTTTCATTCAATTAATCCAATTGATTTAATTCATGCTGAATCAGCGCATATGTTATGATACCACCGAAAAGATATAACAACAGATACAATATACCGCTGTTGGAAGAAATTAAACCTCTCTTCTGCTTTGCAAGGTCAAGTTTCTCCCCTCTTCTGTATGCCCAGTAAAGTCCATAGATACCGCAAGTTATTAATACAAGCAGAAATGCTGCTATACCTGATGTATCCGGTTGATCAGCCGCTTCATTTGTCTCATTTGTCAGACAAATAAACCAATAGATACTGTAAATACCACAGGTAATTAGAGAAAATATGATACATAATGCAATGTTTCTCCTAACCATTTGATTCACCTCCCGTTTCTTACCCAATATTATACGCTCCGCAGTCCCTTTTTATTGAATTGGTTCTGGACTGCTAACAAGCTTTTATTATTATATAAAGATTTATAGTTATTGTAAACCCCAAAAATCGTCAAATGATTCCATTTTATTATTTTTTTGTTTTAGCAGCAATCTACAGGTATAGCTGTTAACGGAAGGGGGAACCAACTGCTGAGACAGTTTAATTGGTCAGCTGCAAGACCCCCTGTATAGTCCGTTAATCCATAGCTGCCTATCTGGGATAGCAGAAGTCTGGTTGCTGTAAGTTCCGTCACGGCAAAATCAGCTTCTTTTGAACTTTTATGTACAGAGGGTACATTTCCCCTCACTTTTATCTCATATACATTGTCTCCTATTCTTATTCTTAAAACTCCATCTGTAAGATACATCAAATGGGATTTCAGTTCTAAAAAAGCTTGAAGAACCTGCTTCCAGTTAAATATCCTATAACTTTCACAAGTTGTTATTTTGTAGGTTTCCGCAATATTTTGCAGATAATTGATTTTATTAAAATCATAAGGAGCAGCCAACAGATGAAACTGCTCTTTCCCGGTATAAGTAAATAATGCTTTTAAAACCGCAGAATAGTGCTTCTTATCGGCAAGCAGCAATTCCGGTATCCAGCCGTCAGGGCTCATTGTCAGATAACCACTGAACTCATAATTTACGATTATTCCATACGGAACACATCCCCAGGTGCTTAGGATATCGTAAAAATCCTCCCTGCTTCTATGGGCATGCACCGGCTGTGCCAAGTAGAAGGAATATGCTTTATCCAGCAGTTCTTCTGTTGTCAGGGGCACAATCTTAACGGGGGTACAGTCCGTATGTGTGAGACCATGTCTTGCATTATCTGAAGTTAAACTAAATTCCATCTGTATTCCGGAGGGCTCAAAGCCGAAATATTCATATCGTTGTCTCTGACCACCTAAAAATACATAATGATAACCTTGATTTTTAATATCTGTCAGAACTTCCTTCATGAGGCGCTTCATATACCCTTTGCTCCTGGCGTAGGGATGGACTGATACCATACCGATACAGCAGGCTTTAATTCCATTACCGTATATATTATATTCTATGGGCATGACGCAGATTAAAGCCTTGATTTTATCATCTTCTTTAACCAGATAATGAATTCCTGCATAATTTCTGCTGTCGCCATAAAGTTTTGGGAGTAGTTTCTTAAAGTCATGAGGCCTCTCATTCTGACTGAATACATAATTAATAAAGTCTATAATCTCATCATATTCTTCCGGTATAGCTTTTCTGCATTGAATCATTTGTTTGGCAGTCCTTTCTTTTGTCCGTTTTACATCCTTATTTTCACAGTTCCTTGTAACAAATCCTTCCGATTGTTTTATAATCGGGATATTGGTTACTTGCAATGTCTGTTATCTTTTTACCTTTATAACTATATCTTTTTCCCCATATCTTTTCAATTCTTTCTTATTAAGTTTCCTTAATAGAATGTTTTTGAAATCATTCTTAAAAACTTCTCTTTACATTACTGGGGTTATATAGTAATCTTAAGTGAAATTTCTACACCGCTTACATATAGATCTATTATGACAGCGGATTATTTATTGCAACAGAAAAAGAATGACGGAGGACTAAAATATGAAAGTTTATAGAAACCCAGAAAATATTCATGCACCACTTGCTGCTTATACACATCAGATTGAGGTTACCGGACAATCTCGCTGGCTGGTACTCTCCGGACAGGTTGGCAAAGACCTGAAAGGAAATATCCCGGAAGACCCAATCCTGCAGATTGAACTTGCTTTAGAGAACATTATTGAAAACCTGAAGGCAGCAGATATGGAGGTAGAGGACCTTGTAAAACTGGTGTTTTATCTGGTTGGCGATACGGATACTATAAGACGGCGGGATGCGATTTCCAAAGTGTTAAAGGATCATATGCCTTGCATGACTGTACTGTATGTTGCAGGATTGGCTTCCCCTTCATTAAAAGTGGAAATTGATGCCTGGGCATGTGCAGACGTTTAAACCCATTGGACTATTCATTAATGGCCTGTAGGCAACATCAATCAGTTCTATAGTTTGTAAAAAAGTCCTGGCTTTCCTAACATACCGGCTTTAAGACACATTACCTTATTTAACATTTTATTCCTGAGGCGAACCCATCATACAGATCTAAAAACGGCTCTATCCCCTTTTTCATTGCGATGGTAATGGTATTATCCTCAAAAGTGAAACTCATATTTACACTGGAAAAACATTCATCTATAATACTGGTGCGAAGATGGAGCGTATTTTCCGTTACCCAGGCAGCAGAGGAAATACAATTATACTCCGTATCCGGAAATTTCTGTAGTTTCATGGTTCCAAAACCGAAATCCAGCCGATGGGTTCCGGCAGGATTCGTATAAATAAAGCTTCCGCCGCTCTCCTCTCTCTGAAACTCGAAGCTGCAGCTTGATAGGAGCATCGGATTTCGTCCCAGCTCATAAATACTCCCAGTGATGTGTGGAACTATGGAACAGGTGTTTAAGCCTTCCACCGTACTGACCTTAAGCCCCCTTAGAGTCTTAAGCAGCTTATCCTTGATAAAAGCAGCTTCCGGCAAAGGGGTCTGTTCTCCTGCTTTTAAATAGGGCAGTATCTGATGCCATAAGGCTTCATAGATACCTTGCACTCCATTTGGTATGGATAAGGTATCCGCTACTGTTACCAGCATAAAATCATAGTCAGGAAGACAGATAGCAAGCTGTCCTCCTATACCGTATAAAGCAAAACCATTGTTTCTGCATCTCCAGAACTGATATCCATATCCCTGCTGCTCTTCAATAACCGGCTGCAGACAGGTGCTGATTTGAAAAGAAGTGGCTTCTTTCAGATAATCAGCAGGTAACAGCTGTTTTCCTTGATACACTCCCTTATTCATGCAGGTATAGGCTACTTTGGTGAGGTCCCTTACCGTACAAAGTAAACCGGACCCGCCTTGACTCACTCCTAGGGGATCTTTAAGAATCTTCATCCCTTCAGAGCAGCCAAGGGGAATCAGGAGCTTCTCCTTCAGATAATCCAACATGGGCCTGCCGCTTAAGCGTTCCACCAGAGCAGCCAGCACATGAGAGGAGGAGGTATCATAACAGAAGCACTTTCCCGGGTATCGATTGGGTTCTACGACAAAAAAGGTCTTAACCCAATCATCTATCTCCAGCTGTTTAAAGGTGGTATACCTATATGGTGTTGCCATTATAAGCATATCTCTAATGGTAGTCATGGCAAGATAGGGATGAACCTCCCTTTCCCCAAGCTTATCCGGAAAGTAATCACAGATGTGGTCGCTAAGGGAGAGTTTCCCTTCCTCCTGTAATAGACCTATTGCCAAAGAAGTAAAACTTTTTGTAACGGAGTATACCCTATGCTCAAAATCCTTATGAAAAGGTGCATAGTACCCTTCTGTAAATACTTTGCCACTTTTCATCATAGAAAAGCCATGAATGCAAAGCCCATCCTTTTTCAGCTCATCAATAAATCCCAGCACTGCCGCAGATGGTATACCTACACTCTCCGGCGTTGTAATCTCGCCAAAAATATCCTTGTTTTGGCAAGTACTTAAATGCTTTGAATTTCCCATAGAACTCTCCTTCCTCCTCTCCATTTAATGCATACATACCTATAGCTGCTCCTGTAAATCTCTTTCTAACAACTGAAGGATTTTCTTAAGCCCGCCTAAATTCACTGAATTTAACAATGCTATAATATCCTTCATACAGCCCTCTCCTTCTTTTTTTAATAGCTTCCATTAATCTCATGGGTGTGTCTGAAATTCATAACACCTTTTTAAATATCCCACTTCGCAGTATGCATTCCCTGTTCTTCCCTTTGATGTATACTCATTTTAGATGAAACACTTGACCCGGTCACTAAAAAGCCTGTTTCATTATCAAAGAGTAAACATGAAAGATCAAGACTTCTTATATTATTTTATATTATTTATCAACAAATTCCAAGTCCTGGAGATAGCACTTCCTTTATCTGTCACATTTCAACCAGATTCTACAACACAATCACTTCCCCGAAAGTACTGGAATCTTGCTACATGACTCTGGATTTTCTCCGGTAGGCTGATGGCAGCTTGCCAGCACCTAGATCTTGTACCCGTTAAATTGCATTCATCAGGAGGAAATATAAAAAGCCGCCAGCATTGAAAACAATCTGGCGGTCCTTTATTCTGCCGGGTTCTATTGTACCCCATTATAGTGTACTACAAAAAACTATACGCTCTTCTCTTCTGTCACAAATTTAATTCCTAATCTTTGCTTATTTTCTGCTGGCAGCTGATTTGGCACATTGTAATTGTAGGATATTTTATATGTAAATTTATGTTGGCTATTTAGTACCAGCATCTCATTCTCTGCTACCAGTTCATGATATTACGGATTTCTTCTGTTAGCTTATCTGCCATCTTTCTATGAGTGACCTTGGAAGGATGCCAGTCGGAGCCGATACCGTCTTCTTCTTTCTGTACCTCAAAGGCCATGGAATAGATTTCATTATCCCCTTCTCTTCTCAGAAGTTCCACCTGACTCTCTACTTCAGGGTATAGATCCTGCCCCATAGCTCCAAGGGTGCACAGTATTCTTGCACCGGGATTTAACCTTCTCACTTCTTTTACGAACCGGTAATATTCTCTTCCAAAGTCTTCTATCCTCTCTGCTACCCCTTTGGTATAGCTGGAATCATTGGTTCCAAGATTGATTATGATGCAGCGAGGGGTATACTTCTTATGATCCCAGACCTCCGGTGCCTGCTTCTTAAATGCAAGGTCGGCTGCCTTGTCCGTGTAAGGATACATCCCAGGCATAAGCCAGTCAGCATTAGGCTCCTCCTGATCTGTCCAGTTGGAGATGATTCCGATACCACTCCAGGATATTAGATGGTAATCTGCCTGCAGGCTTCTAGCAGTTAGGGCTGCATATGCTTCCCAGGGATTCTCTTGGCCTGTATTAAAGCTATCCGTATTCCAGACCCCTTCGTTTCCATAACCGCAGGTAATGGAATCACCTATGAATTCAAGCTTTCTTTCACTTGTATCAGCAGGCTTTGGCAGTTCTTTGCTATCAGTGATAATTTCCTTGATACCGACTCTTCCAAAAGCAACTTCTGAATACTTTACCAGTCTTAGCCGGGTTTCTTTTACTGTACTTCCTTTATAAAGCAAATAAGTTTCTTCTTCCTGTAATAGAGGAAAACGTTTTGAAGGTATCTCTTCGTCATCAACGAATACAGCAACCCAGGCTTTCAGTTTATCTTCATAATTTCCGGAGTCCGTCCATAAAACGGCTTCTGCACTGGTTCCGGTAAAAATAAATTCAATGGCAGAGCAGGAATAATTCAAATAGCGGATATTATCCTGCCACAAAGTTCGTCCCATAACCTTTACATATTTCTCATCTGCCGTAAATTTCATATTTGGCTCCTATCTGCATGTTTTACACGCCTTTTCTTTCATGCTTTTTCTTTATGGTTCCCTGCTGCCAGCATCGTAAAAAAAACATCATGATACCGGCTACAGCTGCAGCTCATACAGCTTTCTATAGATACCGTTCTGATTCAGTAATTCCTGATGGGTTCCGCTTTCCCGTAATTTCCCCTTATGCATTACCATTATAACGTCTGCATGCTGAATAGTAGAAAGCCGGTGGGCCACCATAATGGTTGTCCTTCCGGTCATAAGCTTTTCAAGGGCCTCCTGAATCAGCTGTTCTGTCTCCGTATCAATATTCGCCGTGGCTTCATCCATTACCAGAATGGAAGGATCAAAAGCCAGGGTTCTGGCAAAGGATAAGAGCTGCCTCTGTCCGGCCGAGAGGGTACTTCCTCTTTCTGTTACTGCCTCTGCATAGGTATTATTCAATTCCTCAATGAAATGATCCGCTCCCACATAACGGGCGGCATTTACAATATCTTCATCACTGATATTGTCATTTTTCAATCTTATATTACTCTTAATATCACCGGTAAACAAAAAGACATCCTGCTGTACTTGTCCAATGGCATTTCTTAGCTGGTCCGTATCCATCTCTTTAATATCTACACCGTCAATGGTAATGCGCCCTTTTTGAATATCATAATACCTGCCGATCAGATTCAGGATAGAAGACTTTCCAGCACCGGTAGCTCCCACAAAGGCCGCTCTCTGACCGGGCTCTATCACAAAACTTACATCCTTTAATATCCAGTTCTCTTCTTCATAAGCAAACCATACATGTTCGAATTCAATTTTCCCCTTCACCTCTGACAGTGCTACGGGTTTCTCCGGATTTACTATCATAGGTTCCTCATCCAGTATGGTGAAGATCTTCTCCGCACTGGCCATGGCGGACTGCAGGGTACCAATCTGCTCGGAAAGCTCCTGAATGGGCTCAAAGAAAGAACCGATATACTGTATGAAAATATATAAGGTGCCGATCGTAAGGGTCTCATTGATTACAGAGGAACCACCCAGTCCGATAATAATAACCATAGCAATTACAGAAAGAAAATAAATGGAGGGACGGAAGATAGCAAATACCATCATCTCCTTAAAGTTTGCCTTTAACAGGTCCTTGCTCTTCGCCTCAAACTCTCTCTGTTTTTCCTTTTCCCTGGCAAATATCTGAATAACCTTCATTCCGGATAAATGCTCTGACAGATAGGTATTAATCGTCGTTAACCTTGTTCTTACCTGACGGTAGGTCTTTCTTGATATGTAGGTAAACAATGAGGTAAGTCCGATTATCAGCGGTATCAGCAGAAAAGCATACAGGGACAGCCTGATATTCAAACTTAACATGACAATTGCCAGTCCGATGATCTTAATAATGTTCTTTATGAGCTTCACCAGGATATTGGCATACATTTCATTCAGGGCTTCCACGTCATTGGTAACCCTGGTCACGATTCTTCCCACAGGCGTTATATCAAAGAATCTTAAGGACAATTTCTGTATGTGCTCAAATACTTCCTGCCTGATATTATAGATAATATTCTGTCCCGTAAGGGATAAGATCCAGGTCTGAAGAAAATTGCAGAAAAAGCTTAAAAGCAGTACTATTAAATAAATTAATGCTATATGCTTTACTCCATCAAAGTTCTTTTTGGCTATAAATTCATCTATTACCTGCCCCACCAGTATGGGACGGTATAGTTCCAGGCCTGTTATACATAAAACCAGCACCAGAGAAAAAAGTATCAGATGCCAGTAAGGCTTAGCATAAATCAACAGCCTCTTAAGGACACTGCCTTTGCTTTTGGTGCTGTATTCCAATGATTCTTCCATGTTCTCCTCCATTCCTGCACTCGTATTTTGCGCTTATAGATGTGACTTAAAGAGCTTCCGCCACAAATTTATGGTTGATAATCGATGATTCAACCTGTCCCCCAGAATTACCTACTAAGGAGCACAAAATATGCTTACTACAACATTATACCGCCTCCAGCTGTTTCTCCAGCTGCTGCTTCTCATACATTCTTGCATAGATACCGTCTAAAGCAAGCAGTTCCTCATGGCTTCCGTACTCAGCCATTTCTCCGTTTTCAAGTACCAGTATCTTATCTGCATTCTGAACAGTGGATATACGATGTGCTATCATGATGGTGGTCTTGCCTATACGGTCTCGTTTTAAATTCGATAGAATTTCTTCTTCCGTATTGGTATCTACCGCAGAAAGGGCATCATCCAGAATAAGGATGGGAGCATCTTTCAGCAGGGCTCTTGCTATGGAACTTCTCTGCTTCTGACCACCGGAAACCGTTACGCCTCTTTCTCCTACCAGCGTATCGTATTGCTGGGGAAACTCAATTATATTATCGTGAATGCAGGCAGCTTTAGCTGCTTCCTGCACCTTATCCAGATTGTTATCCAATGCACCGAAAGCTATATTATTACGAAGGGTATCCGAGAACAGGAAATTATCCTGAGGTACATAGGCAATATTTTCACGAAGGGTTTTTAGCGGAATTTTATTTATATCGTTCCCGTCTAAGGAAATCATACCAGGCTCTGCATTATACAAACGAAGGAGCAGGTTAGCAATGGTAGACTTTCCGGTTCCGGTTCTTCCAAGGATGGCAAGGGTAGAACCTTTTTCCACCTCAAGGCTTATCCCCTTAAGAACCTCAGGTGTTACTGCTGTAAAAGCAAAGGATAAGTCCTGAAAACTTATATTACCTTCAAGTTTATGAATGGGAAGCACATCCTCCCCGTCATATACCTCCGGCTTCTCTGTAAAGATCTGCTGAATCCTCTTCGCTGAAGCGATTCCCTGAGAGATAAAGGTTATACTGTCACCAGCTGCCAGCATTGGCCATACCAGCATACCTACATACTGATTAAAGGCTATAAAACGTCCCAGGGTAATCTCTCCCTGTATAACCAGGTAACCGCCGTAAAGCAGGGTAATAAGGCTGGATACTCCAATAATTATATCCAGCAAAGGATACTCGATTGCCTGAAGCTTCACAACACCGAGATTCTTCTGCTTATTCTCTTTATTGGCTGCTGCAAAGCTCCTGATTTCTTTTCTCTCCTGTACAAAAGCTTTCACCACCCTTACTCCTGAGATGCTTTCCTGCACCATATCAGAAAGTCCGGAAAAAGCCTCCTGCTTCTCGGTAAACCTTTTCTCAATAGCCCTGCCATAGATTACACCACCAAAGGCAATAAAGACAAGCGGAATGGAAGCAAGTAAGGTCAGCTTTAAGTCAACATGCAGTATCATCTTGCATAGAACCATAATGGTCATGATGATTGCATCAAAGGCACAGATGACCGCAGGTCCGGTTGCCATTCTGATTGCATTGAGATCATTGGTAAAATGAGCCATCAGATCTCCTGTTTTATTCTTATTATAATAACCCATGGACAGTGTCTCCAGATGGGCAAACATACCGTTTCTCAAATCATATTCTACTTTTCTGGCGGAACCAAAGATAAAATATCTCCAGCCAAACCTTCCAAGAGCCATGATAAAGCCTACACAGAGAATCTTCACGATTCCTGTCATAAGACCTTCCATTTCCAAAGTCTTAGCTTCCAGTCCGTCTGTAATATCCCCGGTGAACTGGGGAATGTACAGACTGGCTATGTCTACAATAAACAGGGTAATAACCCCAAGCAGATAAGACAGCCAGTATTTTTGTATGTGTTTAATAACTCTGTTACGTTCTTTCATCCCTAATGTCCTCCCTCAGATTCTGCACATCCTTTTATTATGTAGTATTTTCTCAGAGATTTCAAGATGAATTTAAACCTGGATTAAGCAATTTATACATCTGGATTTAAAAAGTTTAATCATTGTAGCATATCATATTTAGACATTTAATACTCACAACTAACTCGTCAATGGCTCCTGAAATATTTACAGAATAATAAAAGTTCCTTACATCCTCTTAAATCATAAGAAAATGACCGGAACTTTGTTAGTTTATCTTAAAGTTCTTACCAGAATACTTCTTGCCGGAGGGAATAGCTTCTGCTTAATTATCAGGTTCCACATAGGCTCCATCCTCTTCCAGGCACAGGAATATAGAAAATGCTTTCTTTTCATGTTGCTTGACTCATGCTGTTTTGCAGCCTCCAGAATATTCCGGAACCTGTAAAATTCTCTGTAAGCATTATGATAACCCTCCTCTGCTTCCTCTTTGGTCATATTGGGGTGGTTAAATACCAGGTGTCTGGTGTCATAATCATTCCAATTCTCGCTGGTTATCCTTCCCTGCTCCTTCATTCTGCTGTGCAGTGAAGTTCCGGGGTAAGGCGTTAACAGATGAAAGGTAGCTGTAGTAATACCACTTTCAATTGCCCAGTCAGTTGTTTCCTTAAAAGTATCAAGGGTATCATGCTCCATTCCAAAGATAAAGCTTCCATTAATCATGATACCCAGTTTATCCAGCCTTTTTATGGCTTTCTGATAATCCTGATTCAGATTGGAATATTTATTTTCCAGGATAAGATTTTCCTTTCGTATGGATTCAAAACCAATAAAGGCACTTCGAAACCCGGCTTCGTAAGCCTCTTCAATCAAATCGCCTTTTAACACGGAGCTTAGTGTTACAGCTCCCTGAAACACCTTCTTCATCCCCCGCATTTCCCGGAACAGCTCTCTGCAGAGCTTTTCGTCAGCAAACAGATTATCATCCAGAAAATAAAGATGCCGCCCCTTAAGGGTATCCAGCTCTTTTAGTATACGGTCTATACGACAGGTATAAAAGGATTTTCCTTTTTCGTAAAAGGAACTAACATAACAAAAGGAACAGCCATTGGGACAGCCTCTGGAAATGACCATAGAATTGGGTACCAGGTAACTATCCTTTTTTAGTAAATCTCTGCGGGGCAAAGGGAGATCATGAAGGGATACATTCCCCATTTCATAGAAGGGCTTTGCTCTGTGGTTTTTTAAGTCTTCCAAGAAGATAGGAAAAGAACTCTCCCCTAAGCCCTTAAGCACCGTATCCGCATGAGCTTTTGCCTCTTCTGGCAGTGTTGTTGCATGAAGTCCTCCCATAGCTACATAAACACCCCTATTCCTGTAATAGTCTCCAATTTCATATGCATGCCTGGCATTTGTAATATAGGTTTGTATGCAGACCAGATCCGGCTGGTCGTTGTAATTTATCTCTTCAATATGTTCATCCGTTATGGTTATCTCATCTTCGTCCTTGCATAATGCTGCGAGAGTAGCAAGGCCCAGCGGAGGGAAAAGGGAATATTTTATAGGGCGGTAGAATGGGCTTTTGGCTTCTGTTAAGGCAGGTAAAATAAATTTAATTCTCATCAGTAACCTCCTGATAATTAATTTCCAGGGTACTTTATAAATACAACATGTTAACACCCGGCTTACATCATTTTCACTTTTTGATTTATTGAATAACGTTTCTATTTTGACTATATTCAATATATATTTATTGTAATACAATAAATATAATTATGCAATGGTTAATTACAACTTAATTATGGTTATATGTAACACGAGATGCCACTTTGTAATTCCAGATGCAATGTTTGTAACTGACAATTGAATATTTCTAAACGAAACGCTACTTTTGTAATCAAGATGCAGGTTTTGTAAACGAGAAGCCACTTTTATAGCCAAAATGCAGTTTGTCAGTTCTTCTCCATAGTAAAAGCTGAACACTTCGTGTTTTAGTACGATTGTTCAGCTTTTTAGAGTTATTTGTTTCATTATAGTAAGCTATCCGGTTGCGTAAATCCAGTGGACTTCCTTTGAGGATGAACAAAGTTTTTCTCAATAAGTTAGATAAAGGATTATTGATTATTTCTTATATTTTCTTTATAATTTAAATGTAATTAAAAGGAATTCAACCTTTAATACCGCTCCAAATATCTTATATAAATAATTCCTGCCTATTAAAACTCTATAATAACTGGCTGTATCAATAGTTTTTATCAGAATCCCAAACAGTACTACTAATAAAAAGGAGATAGGTTATGCGTTTAGGAGAAGTTAGTTTATTAACAAATGATGTTGTCAGACTTGCAGACTTTTACAAATTTCTGCTGGAAATGCAAAATGGAAGCAGCGATGAAGTTCATCAAACGATTATTTCTGAAGAAACCATGCTTACCATCTATAACGACGGCTCAAGAAAAGATAATAACAACAATAACATATGTATTGCTTTTACCGTTGAGGATGTGGATAAGGAATACAAGAGACTGCTGGAAACAGGTGTAGAAATAATGGATAAGCCGGAAACCCGCTCTTGGGGAGCACGTAATATGAGCTTTCTGGATCCAGACGGAAACAGGATTTACTTGCGCAGCCTGGCAAAATAATATACTACAAAGCCGCTAATATCTTAAATCTTCGCAGAAAATCCCCTTTCCTCTACTCTGATTGCCATTGCAGGGAAAAGGGGATTATTCAGATGAATTTACGGAACATAGAAGGTATCGATCATTGCCTCTATTCTGGCACCATAACCTTCTTCTGCTTCCAGATAGTATTGTGTTTCAATGAGAAAGACCTTACCCGCTTCACCAATCACACGATATTTGCGTATCACCGAATCCCAATTATATCCTGTTTGTACTGTGACTTGTACGTCCTTACTGGAATCCTGTCCCTTCTCAGTGTCATTTGATATGGTTACACTACGATGGCCTTCCTTGGATAACCTTTTATAGAGTTCTTTGGAATATTCCTCAACAGTGGTATCCTCTAACCGGCTGATATTAACATAGATATACGGATATATCGTGGGATCCGGATTATCTGCAAGAAAACTGTCTGTATTCTCCTGGCTTTCCCTTTTAAATCTCTCAGAATCGTATACTATTTCATAGCCTTGCTTACTTTTATAGCGTTTGCCCTGGACCCTTTCCTCTGTACCTTCAATGCTTACGTTCATATCTTCATCGGTTTCAGAAACTTCCCCGGCTGCTGATCGGTCTTCTGAAGCTCTGTCACCACCAGCTTCCGCGCCTTCTACACGCCTTGCTTCCGCCATTGACCTGATGCGTTCTTCTTCTGCCCCAGTGGCTGCTTTCGCTTCGGCGGCTCTTGCTTCGGCTTCCTCGTTACTTTCCGCCTCTGCCGCTGAGTCTTCCTTTCCGGTATCCTTTACAACTGAACCTTCCTCCGTCTTTTTATTGTCTTCAACGACAGCTGCAGCCTTATCTTCAGATTCTGCCAAGACTGGATCTTCCAGGTTTAACTGAGCGGAATCCTCAATAATAACTGGTTTCTTTTCTACTTCAGCCTTGTTGCAGGCAGACATACTGATGGCAGCTGCCAGAAATAACGTGGCTGCTAATACTTTCTTCATATTCTTTCCTCCAATCCTTAATAAAGCTCCCGGTTCTTATGGAGGGTTATTCCTTCCTCGGTTCCCAGGATTATTTATTATGCCTTTATTTTAGGCGTCGGATTTATCAGAGTATTAATCAACTTGTAACAGAGTTGTAAATTATATCTGTCATTCCCCAGCAGCTTTACGGGGTTCCTACTCCCAACAAACCCGCAGGGTACACGGTGCAAATCCGTCAAGTGCATACTGCTGCCTCCGGGAGCTGTACAATCACCCGGGTTCCTTTTCCATACTCCGATTCAATAATCAGCTTTGCCTGATGCAGGGTTGCAATACGTTGAACCAATGCAAGTCCCAGTCCGGCACCGCCGGTCTTTCTGGACCGGGATTTATCTACACGGACAAAAGGTTTAATTATCTCACTAATTTTATCCTTTGGTATGCCACAACCGTTATCTTCTACCATAAAGATTGGTGCAGAACCCTCCATATAAGCCCTAAGTATAACCATCCCTCCACTGCCCGTAGCTTGTTGGCTATTATAGAGCAGATTTGTCAGCAGCATTTCCAGAAGGGTTTTATCTCCTTTTATCATTTTCAGCTGATTCTCTGTAATTAATTGAATTCCCTGTTGTTTAAATGATATAAAAAGGCTCTCCCTGACACTGTTCACAAGTTCATCTACTGAAAATTCCTCAGTTTCCACTGCATGCTCTCTGATAAAGGTCAGGTTCATCAGTTTTGTATACATTTCACGCATCCGCTTGGCGTCTTTATGAATACTTTGAGCGGCAAGGTATCTTTGCTCTTCTGTTGCATTTGCAGTCAGCAGAAATTCAGAATATCCCTGAATCGAGGTTAAGGGCGTATTCATTTCATGGGATAGGTCGTCAATGAACTCCTGCCGCTCTCTTGCACGGTTTTCTAATTCCCTGGTATGCTGTCCGATATTTTCGATCATCTGGTTAAAGGCTGCAGCAACCGGAGCAAATTCCTTGTCTGTTTCCTCAAGCCTTATACTGTAATTTCCCTCTGCTATAACAGCTGCGCTTCCCTGAAGCTTTTTAAAAGGTCTGGTTATGAAGCGGGTATAGACATAGGAAAAAATACCAAGCAGCAGAGACAGGATAACAGACAGGTATAAGGTCAGCCGGATGCTCTGATTTCTGGACTCATATATTTCATTGATATTACGGCTGTAGAGTAATACTGTATTGCTTTTCTCTGACAACAGGTCGGATACCAGTATGTACTTCCCATCTTTGCCTGTTAACACTTGAACCATCTTATTATCCGGTTTGACAGATAATAAAGCTTCATACTGGGATGCTTTAAGGCTATTAAGCCGGTTATAAAGATATCCTTCCTTCTGGTAAAGCAGCAGCCCGATTCCCTTCTGCTCGTAATACTCTCCGTATCTGCTGATCAGAGCAGTCATTGCTTCTTTGGAGGACACTGCAAAATCTACATTACTCTCTAAGGAGCTCCTGATTAATTCCAATTCATTTAAGGAACGTTCCTGTTCCCTGCTTAGATTGCTGTTATGATTCTTCCTTATAACAAAGTAGGTACTGATAAATAAACTGGATAGTGACAGTATAAGTATACTTAGAAAAATTTTCAGCCATAATTTCATTCTTTTGGAACCTCCAGTCTGTAACCCAGCTTGTAGACGGTCTTAATAACCTCCTCCCATTCGAGTTTCTTACGAAGTCTCTGAATGTGCATGTCCACTGTCCTGGTCTCACCAATATAATCATACCCCCAGGCAGCAGATAATAATTGCTCTCTGCTTAATGCAAGGTTCCGGTTCCTGACCAGCGCTTCCAATAAGGCATACTCCTGAGCAGTCAATTCAATTACCCTGTTATCTTTTAGTACCAGATGTTCTCTTAAGCGTATTTCAACGTCTTTGCAGTTGAATACCTCTTTTTCTTTCGGGTTCCTACGTAGCACTACGTCAATCCGTGCCAGTAATTCCAGGGTTTCGAAAGGTTTTATTATATAATCTTCGGCACCAAGCTTCAATCCTTTCACCCGGTCAGCAAGAGCACTCTTTGCTGTTAGAAAGATTACCGGAACCTGGGCCTCTTGAAATTGCCCCAGGAGAGCAAAGCCATCAGTTCCCGGAAGCATAACATCCAACAGACATAAATCAAAGGCGTTGCTGTTTAGCGCTACAATGGCTTCCTTCCCATCAACCGCACCAACCCAGGTATGCCCTACCATGATAAGATTCATTCCGATTAAATCCCTGATGCTATCTTCATCTTCTACAACAAGTATATGTCCCAAAATCATTCCTCCGTCCCACGAACCTCTGTAAAAATGCAGTATTACTTTTAACCTGTCTCTATGTAAACTTCTATATTAGTATTTTTTCTGCGCAGTTCATTATAGCATAATAAACTAGATATCAACAACCTGCTTACTTAAATTTCCATCCAAACCACTTACTTCGTCATCCGTGCTGCTTTCTATGTTCTCTTGGTATAACGTACTATTTTTATACAACTTAATTCCAGGCATCCTGTTATTTCAAGCCCGATAACATCATTTACATTTCTATTTTAACGTGTTAAACTATCAAAAGATAAACCTGCCACCCCTTACAGCACTGCCAGTTTCTGTGTCTGTATACGAACTAGCATAGGTACTACAGCTTACATAGATAATGCGGTAGCGAAAGAGAAATACGAGGTAATTATGAACGACTTTTACATTGATCCTGTTATGTATACTTCTAGACCTGCTCCTGCCGGACGTTTAGAAAAAGAAATGAGGGTATACGACCTGCTTGAGAAACTGGAGGTTTCTTTTGTACGGTTAGACCATGATGTAACACCGACCATTGAAGCCTGTAATGACATTGACCGTCTTTTAGATATAGAAATCTGTAAGAATTTATTTCTTTGCAATGCACAGAAAAACAAATTCTACCTCTTAATGATGCCAGGCAGCAAAAAATTCCGTACTTCAGAATTAGGAAAGCAGATTAACAGTCCCAGATTGTCTTTTGCCCCCTCTTCCTATATGGAAGAATATTTAGACATTACTCCGGGTTCTGTCAGTGTATTAGGTCTGATGAATGATAATAATAACCAGGTACAGCTGTTAATTGATGAGGATGTTCTAAAACACGAGTTTTTTGGCTGTCATCCCTGTATTAATACTACCAGTCTTAAGATCAAGACCAGAGATTTAACAGAGAAAATCTTACCTCATATTAATCATTCCATGACAGTGGTAACACTAACGGAGTAAGCACATTGAAGGATTGGATTAATAGGTTATGGCAGTTTTAACATTTGCTTGAATGAATGCAAGGATGCTTCCTCTTCCCTTTTGGGAAGGGGTTTTTATTTGTATCGCTTAACTTCTAAACTTGTCATATTGGCAGTACAACCGTGGTATAATATGTAGATAAGAAGTGTTCTTAGCATTGGAAAACGCAGATAAGCAGTATCCAATAGGTTGAAGCAATAAAAATATATAATTAACTTCTATACATACTGGGAAAATTTTAAAATAAACTTATATAACTGTTAAGAGAATGGGAGAATATATGAAAATATTAGTTGATGCAGATGCCTGTCCTGTAAAGAATATAATCGTTAAAGTAGCCAAAAGTTATAAGCTTCCGGTATTGATGGTTATTGATACCAGTCATATACTGGAATCTGATTATTGTGAAGTAATCCAGGTCAGCAAGGCTCCGGATGCTGTAGATATAGCCCTGATTAACCGTACAGAGGCCGGCGATATCGTTGTTACGCAGGATTATGGAGTAGCTTCCATGGCTTTGGGCAAAAAGGCCTATGCCATCAATCAGAACGGAAAATATTACACAGAAGAAAATATAGATTTAATGATGTTTGAACGACATCTTGCCAAAAAACAAAGAAGAGCCGGCGGCCGCATCGGAACCATGAAAAAGCGCTCGAAAGAGGATGACCTCCATTTCGAAGCAGCTTTTTCCTGGCTATGCAACCAGGCTCTTCCTCCCTTGCCTGATGTATCTCTTCCATAAAATAAACCCACTTTTACCCCTTCCAGGTAAAATTATAAAAGGATCTACAACCGGAAAGGATAAAATGAATATTCAAACTATATTCCAGGTTTACGCTCTGCTGGTAGTTCTGTTAACTGCTCCCAGTGCGGCAGCAATAGCCGTTCCAAGAACAAAACAGGCAGCTGCTTCTACCAGACCATTAACGCCTACAAAAGCTACCGCAAACAGGATTACATTTCCCGTTCCAAGGGTATCAGCAATACCCTGAATAAAATCAGTACGGTAAAAGAAAGCCAGCAGCGTTGTCATGAATAACAGGGTATTTAATAAGGGGCCGGCCAAACTGGCAACAGGATACGCAATTGTTTTTGTTTTGCCTTTCTTTAATGCGGCAAATAAAAGCCCTGAGAGCCATCCCATTAGTATACGTGGGATAACACATACAATAAAGGTTCCTACAGGGTTGATGCTAAGCAGCGCCGCACCAAAAGCGCTCAGTCCGAAACATTGCAGAAAACTCGTGATACCAAATACACCGCCAAGGAAGGCTCCTGCGGCAGGTCCAAGTACAATTGCTCCTACTGTTACAGGTATAACAATCAGTGCAATCTCAAGTCCTAAGGTTTTAATATATCCGATTGGCGTAAAAGCCATCAGCAGTACTATTGCTGTCAGCAATGCCAACTGTGTCAGTTTAAATGTATTTACTCCGTTTTTCTCTCTCATAAATCTTCCTCCGATTCTAATGCTTATTATGTGTCTTTTTTAATTTAAATATGTTCCTTGCTGATTGTCCCAGTCCAGTGCATTTTAATTCATAAAGTATATTATAAATTAAAAAACGCTGTCTGCCAGCTTTCCTAATGGATTCCTATGGCATAACAGCGCTCACTATATAGGTGCTGTCTATGCCAGGGCATAACAGCAGAAACTAAATTCCACAGCATTAAAATTCGTTTAGTTCCCGCCGTAATATTCCGGTCAAGACTGATAGGTTTTCTGATACAATCCGCATAGGCAGCTTTCGGTTCCGTTCTTATCATACCGCCCCTTAATAAGGGTGCAATTGACATTCTCAGAAAGGAATGCAGGGAAATAGGTAAGGACCATTTTTCCATAATAAAACCTCCTTATGCTTTTGTCTTTTTTATTTTATTAGTTTTTGATAAAAATAGCAAGAAAAATATAATTCGTATGGTAAACGTAAGGTGAAGATTACTTCAGACGGACGATGACTGGCGGGATTGTTTTTCCGTTTTGTTGCGAGGAAACCCTTATTCCACTAAAACGGCAGAAAAAGTAACTGTACAGGTAAAACAGTGCCAAACTCGCTGTAACTGTTTGAGCTGTGTTTATTTCCTGCGCTCAAACACTGGCACTGTTTTTCCTGGTACTGCCTTGCATAAATATCGCTTAATATCAGTGCTTGATATTTTCGCTGAGGCAAGGCGAAGGAATGAAGCGTAGCGGCTCCTACGCTGATTGACGACAACGCAGTATCAGCGGAAATAGCAGGTACTGAATTAAGTGATATTTATGCAAGGCAGTACTAGTTACTTTTCCCGCCGTTTAAGTGTCATAAGGAACTCCTCGAGACAAAACTCCAAAACAATCCCGCCAGTCATCTGTGTATTTGCTTATCAGGGTTGCTTATTGAGAAGATGATTATCCTATTACCCTACTTTAACGATGGTGGTTGATATCCTGTTATACTATTACATTAATCAATTGATTATGGTTAGATGATTTGCCTACTGTAAGCTGTACCCTTATACTTTTTTCATTGAGAAGATTAATTGTTATAACTGTTAAATAGTCTTATTGCAGATATACGGGCAGTAATTCCTGTGTTTTGGCATCTGCCAGTCCTCTGGTGGTTAACTTAAGTCTTGGGATTACAGATAAGGATAAGAATGCAAGGGTCATGAAGGGGTCTATTCCTTCCTTTATTCCGAGTTTGTAGGTTTCTTCTTTTAGATTCTCAAGGATTTTATCCACCGCTTCAGCACTTTCTTCACTCATTAATCCACCAATGGGAAGGGGTAATTCACCGATTATCTTTCCTTCCTTAACGACTACCAGACCGCCCTTGATTTCTCTTATTCTGTTTGCCGCAAGACACATATCTTCCTCTGTGGCACCGGCTACGATTATATTATGGGCATCATGGGCAATACTGGAGGCTACGGCGCCTGTCTGTAATCCATATCCCTTCATTAAGGCAAGACCAATATGCCCGGTCTCTTTGTGTCTTTCTATCATCGCCAGTTTGACAATATCCTCTTTTAGCTCTATTCCAGACTTAAAATCTGTATTGTTACTGCAAGGCAGGATTAGTTCCTTTGTTATCAGCTCGCCGGGAATCAGCTCCATAATTCTTTTGTGACTGCCGGTTTCATTAAAATAGAAATCTGAAGGTGTCAGTTCCTTTAGATGAAATGATTGAAATATTCTCTCTTTATCAGATGAATCTAAATGTGTCTCCCTGTCCTTATCTTTATTTACGGACTCTTTATCTTTCTGTAATTCGTTCTTTTTATACTCTTTAATATCAAAGGAGGTTTCTAATATCTTCCCGTCTTTTGCTGTAAGTTTTCCATCCTTATATACCGAATCCACCGTAAAATGAACCAGGTCTTTAAGAATTACCAAATCTGCATAATACCCAGGTGCTATTGCTCCTCTGCCTGTGAGGCCAAAATACTGTGCAGGATGGAGTGTTACCATTTGAATTGCAGTTATAGGATTAGCTCCGTATTCTACCGCCTTACGGAGAAGGTAATCCAAATGCCCAAGATGCAGAAGCTCTCCCGGATGTCTGTCATCGGTTACCAGCATACATCGTACTGCATAAGGTGCTTTCAGTAAATCTTTTAAGCTCTCCATATTTCTGGCTGCAGTACCTTCCCTTATCATGATCCATTGGCCTCTTCTTAATTTCTCCAGTGCTTCCGCTTTGGTACTGCACTCATGATCGGAGGTTATTCCGGCAGTGCAATAAGCATTCACTTCTTTTCCTTTTATTCCCGGTGCATGACCATCTGCAATCTTTCCGGAAAGCTGTGTTAGAAGTATTTTTCTTAATAGCTCTTCTTCTCCCTGAATTACTCCCAGTGAGTTCATAACTTCCGCCAGTCCAAGAACATACTGCTCTCCCATAAATTCCACCAGATCTTCTGCCCTTATTACAGCTCCTGACTCCTCCAGCGGCGTTGCAGGTACACAGGAGGGCAGCATCACATATACATCAAGAGGAAGCCCTTCTGATTCTCTCAGCATAAACCGAAGTCCGGCTTTTCCGGCTACATTTACAATCTCATGAGGGTCAGTGATGACTGCGGTTGTTCCATGGGGCATAACCGCCTTGGCAAAGGCTTTCGGGGATAACATAGAGCTCTCTATATGAATGTGCCCGTCAATAAAACCCGGAGCAATAAATTTATTCTTACACTCTATAATTTCTATTTCTTTTGAGAATTTTTTCTCTATCTCAGCATATCTTCCAACTCCGACAATCTTACCCTTATACACTGCAATATCGCCGAATTCCAATTCCCCAGTAAAGACATTGACGATTCCCGCATCTTTAAATATCGTATCCGGCCAAAGTTCCCCAGCGGCTGCCTTGATTCGCTCCTGTTGCAGTGAAACTGTCTCCAGGAATTCCTCCGAGTCTAAATTGATGGTTTCTGTAGCATAACCTGCTGCCATATTTATCGTCTCCTTCCGTTCTATCTTAGTCTGTATCGCTTCCATTAATTATGTTTCTTTGAATTTTTAAATACTATATTACTCAGATTACTATGCAATTGTCAAATGAATTATTATAGTATGGGAATGAAAAATATAAAAGCAGTCAACTTCTTTCTATTATTTTGTATACAAGAAATTGGTGATGAATTTCAGATATTTAGACTATAACCGTTTAAACTTAACTTTGGTTATTAGCTTAATAAAATTGTATGCTACCTATGTATTTTTTCATCTGTAACCTGGAAGTTTTTATTAAATGTATGAGGTATTTACTAACGTCATTTATTTTCATTTAAAGTGGTCACTATTATGTTGACAGCAAGTAATTTTATCGTATTTAATTCGTCTGGCGGCAACTTTTCCTGTATATGATAATGGCTTACCTGTTCTATTATACCATAGCAAAGCCGAACCTTCTCAAGCATATTATCTCTAGAGAAGCCTGCCGCTGCCAACAATTCATAAAATTTTAACAGCACCGTGTTTTCAAATTCATCAAATAAAGTTTGTATTTCACTTTCCAGAAGAGACAGGGCTAAAAATTCATTATGGGCTTCTTTATTCATGGTGTGTGACTTGATTGATATATTAATTAGCTCCTCTATTAAGGGCTTTAAATTATTTTTACTCACTGGTGCAGAGAGCAGAGGGTTTAGTTTCTCTGACAACAAATAGATATAGTGCTTAATTACTTCTACGAGAATATGCTTTTTATCTTCAAAATAACTGTATACAATTCCTGTTGATACACCAGCAGCTTGTGCGATTTCCGCAGTATTTGTTTTATAGTAGCCTTTATCACTAAACAACTTATAACTTGCTATTATTATTTTCTGTTTTTTTTCTATCGATCTTTTTTGCTTTGGTTCTCTGATTTTTTCATTATTTTGCATTGATTTCCACCTGCCTGTATTATTTTATCTATTATATTACAAACCTTCAGCCAAATCAATAAATGTGAAATATATTTCATATTCTATTGACATCGGATAAGAAAAGCTATATAGTAAAACATGAAATATATTTCATATTTAGGAGGATTATTATGAAACTTTCAAAGGCAAGTGTTCCAATGAAACACTATAAATATTATCTTATATTTATGCTTATCGCTTGCAGCGGCGCATTTATATGGCAGTTTGTACTTCCAGATATAGGCGGTCGTTTAACAAGTTGGGGAAATAGCAGAGGCTGGCAGCGGGAAATCGCTTTATGGAATATTGGTATTATCAGTGCGATTCTTACAGCACTTATAAAACAGAACATAGAATATATGAAAATTTTGACCTTTCAGTTGACCGTACTCTGTTGGGTATTAGGTACAAACCATCTCATTTCATTACTACAGAATTTTTCATTTAAGTATATTATTCACATTGCAGGTATTTTTGAAGTTATGCTCTTAGGAGGCATTTGGGGGACAGTTCTATTATTTAAATTTAATAAAAAAAGTAAAAATCCAATTATCTACGTAAGCAATGGACTTTTACAATTTATTGCCACTATATTGTTATATTAGAGGAATAATTCATTAAATAAGACAGTAAGAAAGAATCTCCTGCTTTCATACTGTCTTATTAATTATATTATTTATTTAACAAAGAAATTCCTGCGAAAAAATCCCGCGAAGATAGCGTTCCGGTTCCTTCATAAAGGTGCCAAAACTGACATTAAAATCACCATACCACATATGTTCCATTTCATAATAAGAAACGCACTTCTTTTTTGAATTCCACAGCAGACAGATATCCGGATAGTTTTCCACTTTTCTGGTAAGTAATATCCCTTTTCTTCCTTCAAAATTTACTGCTGCCAAATCTCTGAGAGGCAGGAATTCAAGATATTCTATGCCTAATTTCTCTGGCATAGAAACCTTCAAATCACCTTTTTCCAAGAATTCCTGCAGTTCCCTTGGAATCTTTTTTAAAAGCTTTTCATCGGGACCGTCTTTATTTGGTTCATATTCTCTTAATAGTTGTGCATTTTTAATTTTTCCTTGTTTTAAAGCTATTAGATATGGTCTCATCTCTGATTTATTTTGGATGCTTGGATCAGCACCATGGTCAATAAGAAACTGAACCATTTTTTCATCACAATAGCAAGCAGCATGGCACAAAGGAGTATTCCCTAATGGATTCCATGATGTTACTTTATTGAAGTTAATATCCATTCCATGACAGAGCAACTCTTCAACCATTTTATAATTATTACGTGGGATTTCTCTAAAAAGAGAATTTGCAGCATATGGTATTATTGGTAACCCCATTTCAATGGCAAGCGGAATATACTTTTCTCTACTAAATTGAGTAATATAATCATAGGCATTATATGTTTTTTCGTAAACTTTAACTTTTGCTCCTTTATTAACCAAATAACGTATCACCTCTTCGTCGGCATAGCGCATTGCATATATAAATGCATGATCAGGGTCAATATCAAGATTTGCCCCCTGCTCAACTAAGAATTGTACAGACTTAAGATTATTATTTTTAATGGCTAGCATCAGAGGTAACATATATTTTCCTTGAATTGCATATATGAATAAAGGTTCATTCACATCCCATCCTTTGATAATCTCTCGTCGTAAATAATCGATTTCACCGTTTATGATATCTTTTGATACATCATACTTCCATAAATCTTCAATTTTTTTCATTTTACCCCTTTTTAATAAGAATATAATTATTCAAAAATTTTAATCTAACCACTAGAAAGGCGAACCATTACTTAATACTTGAAGGAAAACTCTAATTTCGTTTAATGCTCTAATAATATTAGTCCATTTATCGCTAGTGCTCCCTACATAATACGCATTAATGATGTAAGAATTAACCATATTATAATATAAGCTTGTATGTAAATGTGCATGTATACCTGTTTTGATTGGGACTAAATTATATGTGCTATTAACATCTATTTTCACTTCAGGCCTATCTAAAATTGCTCTAGCTGGAGCAGCTTCAGCTGCTCTTTCTGCAATAATATGATGAACCTGATACTGTGAACTAAATGATGGTGCAACAGTATATTCTCGTAACTTACTAGCTATATATAATGATACTCCATTAGCCGAATTCCAAATTCCTTGTATAACTGCAGCCGATATACTACTACCAATACTTATTAAGCCATTTGCTAATTGAGATATATAAGGTGCATAATATTCTTCCCACAATCTCATAAAGTTGGCAGCAACAAAAAATGCCAGCAATAAGGCAAATCCTACGAAAACAAGACCTATAATAAAATAAGTTGCATCCTCACCAGTATAATCCACATAGTTTATTGGATTATTGTCACAATAAGCAAAAGCATTAAAAGATGCCAGTTTTCTGTCTGCATTAATGAATCTGCCAGTTTCACTGTCATAATATCTGCTTTGTAAATAATAAAATCCGCTTTCATCGTCGTAATAGTATGTTCGATACCTAAACTTATTTATATTTCCAAGCTCTTTATCACCCGAAATATCAATTACATTCCCCCAGTCATCATAGGTATATTCTACCAGAATATCACCATTGCTTCCATAAATATTTACTACATCATTTTGAATATTTTTACCATAATAATAAACCTTCCCTTTATATTCAAACCCGATTGCAAGATCATTTGAATCATAGGAATACCATATTGTATTGCCACTTGTCTCTTCTGCTATTATTTTGGTCCCATCTAAGAGATAATTTGTCTGTATCCCGTTTATTTCCTTCTTTATTCTGATTCCATCATAATTATAGGAATATTCTGCCTCAATCCCCGGCTTACTTAGTTTCGAAAGTTCACGTCCATTATCCCAAGTAAGATTCATATTTCCTAAATAGTGCGTAGGATTTCCAATAGCATCATACAAGATTTTCTCGTTATTATAGGCTGTTAATAGGTCTTTCCAGTTTGTATCATTATAAGAATAGTAATTGGCATTTATTAAATTATCACTGGATATATAATTATTAGAAAAATATTTTTCTGAAACAATATTATTATCATCATATTCATATACTATTGTTTCTTTTGTAGTATAATTGTTGGATTGTATTAATTGGTTTTTAGAGTTATATATATAGGTTATATTTTTTTTACCATCTTGTTTTACACCTATAATATTTCCATTAGAGTCAAATTCATTTACTTCATGAATTTTCCCATTATTTGTATTGGTTATTATCTTGTTATCTTCTTTTGTATAATTAGTTTCATATACTATTGGTGTTAGTATATAAGTGTGGACACGAAAAGTTTAACACGATAAAATGTTTCATAGAAAGGTGTGTGTTAAACAATGTCCAAGAACGGTACCCGTTATTCGGAAGAATTCAAACAACAGATTGTTG
>Ga0208297_1000647_pt1 | contig 58173 bp, 53 predicted proteins | sample LMS_cellobiose_e_FD_187367 | JGI IMG/M metagenome (GOLD analysis project Ga0208297, IMG submission 187367) | Rumen-fistulated moose microbial communities from Alaska, USA - LMS_cellobiose_enrichment (SPAdes) (version 2) | ecosystem: Host-associated > Mammals > Digestive system > Stomach > Rumen...
TGATGGCTCCCACGGGGCAGACTTCGGCACAATGGCCGCAGCTGTCGCCGTTGGTCAGCGGAATGCAGTTTTCCTTGACCCAGACAGCGTGGCCGATCTGTATGGACGATTTCTCGGCACGGCTGATGGGCTGGATGGCACCGGCGGGGCAGACCTCCGAGCAACGGGTGCATTCGGGCCGGCAGTAGCCCTTCTCATAGGAAGAGACAGGCTGCATGAGGTGCTGCAGGTCGGTCGAGGGACGCAGTACGTGGCTGGGACAGGCCGAGACGCAAAGCTGGCAGCCGGTGCAGTGCTTGGCTAGATGGCGGATGCCGAGGGCCCCCGGCGGAACTATCGGAGTCTGGCGATGAGGCGCTTTCTTGTCGGTGATGACGGCCAGTCCGCCATCGACGGTCTTGCTCTGGGCTTCGAGCAGGGCGGTGCCCGTCAGGGCGGCTGTCAGTGTGAGGAATTCACGGCGACCCATGCCGTCTTTGTCGGACCGGGCAGAGGCGTTGGACTCTGTTTTGGCCTTGTTTGCGGCGGCCGGAGCCTTTTTTCCAAACGGGCGGGGTCCGTAGGATATGGCCTGCTTCGAGCATTTTTCAATACAGTCCATGCAAACGACGCAGCGGCTGTAGTCGATGCTCTGGTCATCTATATGGATACAGGCGGCCTTGCAGTTTTTCTCGCAAAGCTTGCAGCTGATGCATTTGTCTTTGTCGATGATGGGACGCATCCAAGAGAATCGCGACAGGAAGCCCAGTGTGGTACCCACCGGGCAGATAGTGTTACAGTAGGTGCGTCCATGATGCCAGGCCAAATAGATGAGGGCTCCCAGTGTGACCACGGCGACGAGGAAGGTGGGCAGGCTCTTCAGGTAAACATCGACCGGGTAGAAGGCATAGCTGCCGACCCGTTCGGCAATCAGGGCGAGCAGGTTGTTGCCCCAGCGCCAGAGGGGCGAGAACAGATTCTGGGCGATACGGCCGTAGGCTGCATAGGGATCGAGCAGGGCCACCGCCGATCCGACGCCGAGGATGAGCACCAGCACAAAAACGCCCCAGACGGTCCAGCGCAGCACAGTCTTGGCCGGCGACCAGCTGTAGCGGTTTTTCTTCTGTTTCCGGCCTGCCCAGGCAAAGAGATCCTGCATGATGCCCAGCGGGCAGATGACGGAGCAATAGACACGTCCCAGGAGCAATGTCAGTAAGACCAGCAAGACGATGACGGCAACATTGAGGGCCAGCACGGCAGGCAGCAACTGGATTTTGGCCAGCCAGCCCAGATAGTGGTGCAGGACCCCGGTAAAGTCGAGAAACAACAGCGTCAGCAGCACAAAGCAGACGCTTGCCAGAATGATACGTATTTTCCTAAGCATAAGCAATAACGGGTAGTTGCGACAAAGATAAGGTAATAAATGAAAACTGCCCGATTGCCGTCAAAGTTTTTGCAAAGTTTGAGTTGTGTATGGAATTATTTTATCATGCTATCTTGGCATCTTATCCCGAATCAAAGACATGACAATGTCGGTTTCTTCTTTGGGAATGCCTACTTCAGACGCATATTTGGGAAAATTCATCACGGCATCTCTTACTTGTTCGATGATGACAGGAGCATTGGAAATGTTCTCTTTCTTTGCGAAATCAAGCAGGTCTTTCTTTGTTATATCGTCTCTTTTTGAGCCTATGGACATTTGATGCAAATTGGTGAAAGCCCCCAGCGGATTGTAAGAGAATCCCATGTCGTATGCCGGTGCAAGAGACCATTTCCCGTTCTCGTCCATGAGAAAAGAAATGTTTTTTGTATGATCATCCCGATTGAGCGAAAACACGTTATAAACCATTCTCTTATACATTTCTTGAAACTCTGGATAGCTAAGGCCCAGCCGTCTCATTACCATAAATGCCTGTTCGTAGGAGTAAGCCCCTGGTTGCTGATAATCGAAATGGGCTATTCCGCAGAGTGTCTGCATGTGTATTTTGCGTTCATCTTTCCTGTCGAAGCGTTTTGTCATGAAGTGTGCCCTTCCATTCTCTTCCAAAAGGCGGCATTCAGTCATGTCAATCCCTGCATCCAGGATGGTTCTATGAAAGGCGTATTCCCTCCGTCCAAAGTTTCCGTTTTCGGTGGGCATTCCATTGCCGTCGAAGCCGTCAAATTTCAGGATCCAATAGTCGAACCCTTTGGGTGCCAGAATCTGGCCGGAGCGGACTTCGCCGCTTGAGTCGTTCAGTGCTATGACGGCCTTTGCCCTCTGCCCTCCGGCGGAGGTGCCGACTTTGATGATTTCCAATAAGGCCTTACGGCTGTCTTTGAATAGATTGGTTTCAAGGTTTTCTTTTGTCGCAAGAGCCAGGCGGGCAGTGTCCACCAGTCTGTCAATCTCAATAAGGCTGCTTTCTTCCATGCCGAAGTCTCTTGCCGGCTCGTATTCAAGTGCCCCCATACACCTCCTGCCTTGAAAGCATAATAGTTCTATGGGATTTGCATTTACTCTGCCATTTTCGGCGAGCCAGCGGTTCAAGAGGCTTTGACCAAAACTGTCTGGCAGAGAATCGGCCATCATGCCGGGCAATCCGTGGAAGGTGTTGTGGCTGAGATTACCGAAAGAATAAACCATTCCCTCCGCTACTTTCATGAAAAGAGGGGATGGCTCGATCCCTTGTCCTACAAACGAGGAATCGTATTCGAAACGAGTCCAGGAATCATCACTGGAGACTATTGTCCCGATTTTTCTCTTGTATAGAAAAACGTTTGCCAGTTGTATCATGGTATGTGAGTGAGAGATTATTTAAAGGGAATGCTGCCTCTTTTTCTTTGTTTCCGCCCCTGGAGAATCTTTTCGTATTCCGAAGGCGAGATGTCTTGTTCTTTGGTTAGAAGGGACAAATCGTCCAATTGCCCCAAGATTCTAAGGAGCTGGATCAGGGAAAGAATGTTGTAATTGTCCCCATTCTCGATTTTTTCCAGCGTCGAATTGGCTATGCCGGCAGCTAAGGCAGTGCTTGTTCTGGTGGCGCGCCTCTGCAATCGATAAGTCTTCACCCGTTTTCCGATTCTCTCCAGAATTTGTTTGTCCGAGATCCAGATTAAGTCTTCCATAACACCCGATAAAATGGTTATTGCGCCACAAATATAGCAATTATAACCGAGAAAACAATAATAATCAGTTTTTTAACGGGTGTCGTCCAATAATTGGATTATCGGAAAATCTACCTGGGACGTTGATAGACAGGTCGGATGCTCATGCCGCAATGGCGGTAGCCGTTGAACCAGATGGGGCGGACAGGGCTGAAGAGCAACTGCCAAGCATAATATGAATACCGTTCGTAAAGTGAACTGGTCCAGTAGTTGCCGAATTCTCCCAGGTCGTGTAGGATGGTGTCGTTGTAATAACCGGCTGCCGGTACATATATTTCGTCTTTGACAACAGAAATGTGTTGCAAATGGTTTACTAATCGGTTTATTTATTATTTTTGCAGGAGATTCTAACAATCAATAAGATGCATATGCGGATAAAAAGGGTATGTAAAAGATTCTTTGGCATTGTGGCGATGTGGCTGCTCTGCGGTTTGCAATTGATGTCCGTCTCTCCTGCAGCCTATATGCGGACAGTCATCATTAATCCCCAGGAAGGTGCTTTTGTCAAGGACTATTCCAGCTTGCCTGCCCGCGCCAGTATTCATTGCAGATTGATACTTCCTCCTTCTGTCCATATGGGACGGATAGTCAAGGTGCGCATATTCAAAGACTATTATTATGCCATGGACGAGAGCCGCACCTTGTTTGTATTTAACGAAGCGGGTGAGTGTCTGAATACGATCAGTGAAGGCCAGCCATACGGTTTCCTGCGACCCTATGATTTCGAAGTTGACAAGGAGGGGTTGAGCCTGGTGATCCTCGATGAAAGAGGATGGCTATCCTATCTGACGCCTGACGGTAAACACGTAAAGCAGACATCATTACGGCTCGCTAATGAGCAACGGCGCCCTTTTGATATTGAATCTCTGGTAGGCAAATACGGAGACGGGGTCTGGAAGCAGAGACAGCAGCTTGTTTTGAATGCCCAGATGAAAGGTTTCCTGATCGAACCGTCTTCGACTCACAAGGATGTCCGGGTACCTTTATACCGCCTTGTTTTCGGGAAAGACCTGACACATACATACAACGAAAAGCTAAGTCAGGTGACTTGTTTTGATTCTGATGAGGCGCTATATGTGGAATTTGTGTATTGTGAGGAAAAGTATTGTTTTTTCCTGGATAAACTGACAGAAATCCATTTCCTCTACCGCCCCAGGACAATAGGCGACTGCCTGATAGATACCGACGGTCATCGACACATTTTTGTCAGTTACCAATCGGATGGTACTCCGACTATCCATATTCTCAGGATGAACTGGACAGTACAGGCAACGAATCAAAAACAAACGTCACACAGAAGGATTTTTCTAATGGTTGTCCTCGTCTTGTCCATTGCATTGGTGTTGGTCGTTGTGGTGTCGGTCCTGCTTTATTGGCACAATCGCAGGATATTGGAGCATCGCCCTCAGCCCATAGTGACGCGTCAGAGTAATGAGAATGCTGCCGAAACACCGTCGACATCCGTGGAGCGAGATATGCTTTTGAAAGACTTGCAGTCCGAATTGGCAGAGGTGGCCGCCTCTTGGCCGGAGTGGGATTTGATCAATGACGATGGTCAACAGTATGCCAGTCAGTGTCGGACGTTGCTGCACATGGAGAACGAAGAGGCTTTCCGGGATTTTCTCGACAGTCAGCTGGACGGTTTCATGACTCGGCTGCAAATGGCATATCCTCAAATGAGCCAGAACGATCTTCAACTCAGCGCGCTGCTGCTGCTCGGACTTGACAACCGCCAGATTGCCTGGATCAAAAACGTGAAATTTGAATCAATATATACAAGCCGGCAGCGACTTGCCAAGCGTATTGGTCTGAAATCCACCTCCACCCTGGTGTTGTCATTGCAACGCTTTTATGAGGATACCGCGCGTGAGAACTAGACACTGTGGTTACACCACAGATTCCAATTCCGGTAGTATCACTTTTTCGTCTCGATGTTCGTTATTAAGGAACATACAATAATAGACAGGAAGGTAGGTGACACCTTTTTTCTTGAATATCTCTCGCTCATTAGAGAAAACAATCGCACGGTCAATTCCATAATCCGGCGTTTCTAGAAAGGAAGTCAATGCACTATGCTCTGTATAGTTCTTTCCAGACTTTACCTCCACGGGAAGCACCGTCAAATTATCATGGTCATCTACAAGGAAATCCACTTCGCCTTTTTTCTTATTGTCGAAATAATGAAGTTTGAAACCATGCGCTACAAGTTCCTGGGCAACGACAGATTCATGTAATAGTTCCTCTGATATGTCCAAGGGAAAAACAACTTATTCCATTTATTAAATGACTTTTTTGCCCACTTATTCCATTTATTAAATGACTTTTTTGCCCACTTATTCCATTTTTATGAATGTGAAATGATCCACTTATTCCATTTGTGCCTTTTCAAGTAGTACCGCGCGTGAGAACTAGACACGAAAAATTCTGGTCGAGTTTGATATGCGCCACGGGTTGTTCTAATCATTGATGTGCTGAGTGCCATTTTGCGTGGATTGTACAAGTGAAATCATGGGGCTGTACTAATTTTTCCCATGATCTGTACTAATTTTTTTTACCACATTGTTTGGTATAAGAGTAGACTGGCCTCTACATTTGCAACAAGTAGTAACCATTAAAGTGTTATAACTATGAACAAAAAATTATTGACGGCAAGTGCCGTAGTTTGCACCCTTGGCGTGCTGAGCATGATTTGTCTTGGACAAATCAAGAAGAATCATTCAATCTCCCCGCTGGCTGCGGCCAACGTGGAAGCTTTGACTGATCTTGAGAGGGATTTGCAGGATGAAAACTGTGAATATGCTGATAAATGCAACAAATGTATAGTTCCATACACCATAGGGGGAACAGAAGAACCGGGTTGCTATATATATGATGGGATGAGAATTAAACTTTAGAATGGTGAAAAAACAGTTTTTTGTTTCATGTATTGCGGTGTGTTTCATTGCATTTTCATCATGCATTGGAACACACACGCATATCCTTGACATTGGGGAGGGAATCCCGCTTGATCCACTGTTTGTAAAGACAGTCAATACGTCATCCTTCCGTCATCTGATGCTATTAGGAAATGAACTGTTTTGTTTTCCTGAATTGAAGGATGTTTCTGTTGTCCTTGATACTGCTCTTTTAGAGGAAAAAGGCCGCTGGAGCAGTATAGGAAAAGGCCCTGGGGAATATGTTCATGCAATAGTAATGAATACCGAACCGGGAGACACGTCTTTTTGGATCTTAGACGAACGTTTGCATAAACTTTGCCGACATGTAAAAAAAGGGTCGGATTACACTAGTATAGTGGAGGACAGGAACATCCTCTATATTCCTCAGCCCCCTATTGGTGGAGGGTGTGTTCTAAATGGATGCTACGTGGTTGGATCTGCTCCTTTTGGCATAAAAGGTACATCGCCACTGATTGTGACTGATTGTGACGGAAACTTTCATCGATCCATAGGAACACTCCCGGACAAGGCGCATGAGTCAGTAACCAAGACTGTATTGGACGGACGTATGACTGATTACAGAACATATGGTTCTGAAATAGCAGCATATGATACACGCTTTGTACAAGCCATGACTTACTATGGTTATATATCGTTCTGGGAGATGCTAAAAGATGGAGACGTACGTCTGATAAAAGAGCAATTCCTGGAGCCCATCAAGTACAAGGGAGACAATACACTGGATGCCAGAAGCCTTAAGAGGGGTTTCATACGCGTTGCAATGTCGGAAAAGTATGTATTTGCCACCTATTGTGGCAAACCTTACGATGACAGATATGTGGCCAATGATTTGCTGGTCTTCTCACACGACGGGGAATTAATATGTCGTTATTCGTTGGATAAGAATGTCGGGGAAATCGCCGTCACGAAAGATGGGAAGACTTTGTTTGCGGAAATATCAGATCCTGATGTGGGAATAGCTGTTTACCGGTTGCCATTGTGATGGATGGAAAACAAGAAGAATCAGGATTTCATATGCGGATTCCGCAAGTTTATGCTGGAAATGAGGAGAATATTTGGAGCCATCTGTATTGTTATCCTGTTTGCTTCTTGCCAGAGAGAGAGCAAAGTCAGGTTTGTCGATGCTTTTCCCAATAACGGATCTCTGGTAGGAGTCGAGCATTATGTTTATGAAAACTCCGGGACACCAGTCAATAAAATGGCGGTGTTTCAACATAAGCTGTTGATCGCTTCTATCTCAAGAAAGGTGGACGAGCATATATTCAGGCTGTATCATCTCCCTGATTTGTCTTTGCTCACTGGGTTTGGCATGAGAGGCCATGGGCACAATGAATTTGTGACTTTGGATTTTCGTCAGATGCAAATGCTCGATGATGGATTTATGGTGTTGGACCCCAATAGGAGTCAGATGGTATGTATTTCCTATGATGGGAGCCAATTTAACGTGGATGAAGATAGGTCATATCACTATCCACCTGAGTATCAGGAGTCAATGATGAATGGCAATATGTTTGTCAATGAAGAAACATCAATTAGTTGGACAAACATATATGCCGGTTCAAATTATGAGTATGAATTGTGGAACATTCCGGGGAAACGTATGGTGAAGTCGTTTGGCCATTGGCCGAAATGGGTTTTCATTGGAGAAACTCTGCCCCATCTGGTTTATATGAAATCGAGCGTGTTGAGTGGGGATAAAAAGCGATTCGCTTCTTTTTATGTTTATTTTAGGCACTGGCGTCTGTTTACAACCGGGGGACGTTTGATCAAGGAACTTCATCTTGAAATGGAATCATTCAATGAGTTGCCCAAGAGGCCTTCTGAACGCAAAACGTACTATTACACTCAGCCATTGACCATTGGAGACAGAATATTTGTCCTTTGCCGGAACAATAATTCGGGACATTCGGATGTCTATTTGGAAGTGTGGAACTGGGAAGGAGATCCAATAGCCAGGTATCAACTTGATAGAGAGTTGGATCATTTTGCCATAGAAGGTAATGTTATGTATGGTGTTGACAATAGCAATTTATACGAGGATGGTGTGATGAAAATCATTGAGTACAAACTCCCGACTGAAGTGATTGGCCAGTGATGGCATGTATGTGAATGCGTGGATTGTACAAGTGAAATGGTTGAATTGTATATATGTAGTTTCATGAAATATTTTCAATATTGTTGCGACATCGATGAAAATCATGTTATTTTCGCAACAAATTTCAACCATTAAAACTTATTGCTATGCAGAGAAAGAACGTAACGAAACTACTTGTTCAACAAAAGACGTGAAAAGAGAATATGCTCGGTGGGAATAGTACTATAAAAAGAAATCTTGGATTGCTTTTTTTCGTTTTGATATTTCTTTTCTTTACGGCCTGCCGTCACGAGGAGTTTGATTACTTCAAAGTGGTGGAGAGTGTCGGTGAGAAAGAGATGGTTTTCCAAGAGCAGGAAGGACAGTTGCTGCCTACGATTCGAGGGGTGGCCATCTGGGACAGTATGCTTATTCTCTGCCATCCAGAGCACAATCGACTGTTTTCGGTGATAAGTATCAACACCGGAAAACTGATAACTCAATGGGGATACCGTGGACACGGGAAGGGGGAGTACACTTCCGTCTCTGGAAATATCCAAATATATGGGGGAAAACTAGTGTTTTCCGACAATGGCGGCAATCTTTTTTTTGCCTCTCTTTCTGATATCATTGAGAAAAAGCCGGATGTGCGTGTCGTTCAAGAGCCTGTGCCCAGAAGACGTAGTTTCAGACCTGGCAAGGTGGGTGTCCTTAATGACAGCATCCGTGTCGTGGTTGGAAGTTTTGATGAGGGTTATTTTGGTCTTTACAGGGTGCCTGATGCAATCATTCATCATGGCATCGGATACCCTTTCACGGTGGATGAGAGAATAAGTCCATTGGATCGTGGGTCGGTCTATCAGGGTAAGTTGAATGTGAATGAGAAAAAAAGCCGATTCGCTCTAACGTTGTTGTGCTCCGATGTTTTTGAAATTTATGAATGGGATGGGAAGTCTGTAGAATGTGTCCGACCTTCCAGGCCCCTCCATCTTCCCGTGGTCCGTGAGCGGGGAGGAAGATACGGGGTAGAGTTTTCCGAAAGTATGGCCGGTATTGGAAAGATGTCGGTTTCTGACAGTCTAATATGTTTACGATATTCGAGGGATATGTATTCCAACGAGAAAGGCTATCGCCGTTATAGTACCTTGTTTTTTGATTGGGAAGGGAACAAAGTTAAAAAAATATCTTTCCCTTTCAGTGTCACGGATTTCTGTATCGACAACGAATGGTTTTACGGACTAGAACAGTCTGATGAACTGATAATCTGGCGATTCAGAATTTGAGGCTGAACCGATTATTAACTATCTAAACGTATTACGATGAAGAAAAGAATATCAACGACATGTGCCGTAGTTTGCACGCTAAGCGTGCTGAGCATGATTTGTCTGGGACAGATCAAGAAGAATCGTTCGGTCTCCCATTCTGTATTGACCAATGTGGAGGCATTGACAGAAGATGAAAGTCCCGAAAAAGGATACAGTAGTACTCATTGGATATGCTGGAAGTATGTTAATTGTAATTCATTACTATGAGAAATACTGCAATTATATTCGCTGTTTCGGCGTTGATTTGTACGTTGTTCTACGGCTGTCATCAAAAGAAGGACAGTCCTGCGCCTGTGATTCTGGTTTCTGATTATCAGGATAATAAGATGGATATTAATGAAATGGTCGATTCAGTGGAGTATCTTCCCTTAATCAGCGATGCTCCTATGGGGCAGATCCTTGACTTTTGCATGATGGATTCGCTTGTCTTCATATTGGATGATATGCAGCGTATCCATGTCTGCTCACTGCGAACAGGACAAGTCCTTCGAAGTATGAACAACAGAGGCCATGGGAATGCCGAATACATAGACGCCCGGGCTGTCTGTGCCCATGATGGAAAGCTTTTCGTTCTTGATTTCCAAGGAATGAACGTCCTGATATACGACCATCATCTCGATTTTATCGACCGTTTCAAAACAGGATTCCCGGCCTGGGATTTTGCCGTGACAGATCGTGGGCTACTCTTCTTCAATATGAATGCGACGGCATCTTTGGGTCGTATTGTCTGCACCGATTTTTCGGGACAGGTACTGGACAGTTGGACCGATTCCGATACAGAGATGAATATGATGCTCAGCAATCGTATTTTTCAGGAGGATGGCAGCGGTGGAGTATATTACATGGAACCGTTATCCGAGAGGATATACTGTTGGAAGGATGGTAAATCAAGTTTATTCTGTACAGTTGACCTGGGTCGGAACTCAATCAAGTCTGCCGACACCGAAATGAAATATGAGCGTCAACAAGTGTCGCATGTTCGCTCTCTTATTAGTCAGTATCATGTGCTGACGTCTTTTATCGAAAACGGGTTCGTGTACTACAATGTGTACAATCGTGCGACGTTCAGTTCTCAGGCCGGACTTGTCAGCACCCATGCCGCCTTGCCTTTCTTTCCTTCAGAGTGCTGGAACGGCGATTTGTATGGGATATACGACATCCCATGGGGGAGTGAAATGAAGCTGGATATGGATGGACAATTCGGAGAAGGCCGTGCCGAAAAGATCCTGGTCAAGTATGTTATGCGCCACTAGTTGTTCTAATCACCGAGGTGCTGAGTGCCATTTTGCGTGGATTGTACAAGTGAAATCATGGGGCTGTACTAATTTTTCCCATGATCTGTACTAATTTTTTTTTACCACATTGTTTGGTATAAGAGTAGACTGGCCTCTACATTTGCAACAAGTAGTAACCATTAAAGTGTTATAACCATGAACAAAAAATTATTGACGGCAAGTGCCGTAGTCTGCACACTTGGCGTGCTGAGCATGATCTGTCTGGGACAGATCAAAAAGAGTCGTTCGGTCTCCCCACTGGCTGCAGCCAACGTAGAGGCTTTGACGGAAGACGAAAACCATGGATTATGGGAGCGTATTGATGAGGATTGCACATATACTTTTTGAACAATGTATGGCGAGATATTGTCCTGAGATATGAATAGTAGTTTTATAAGTCGTCCATTCGGTCTTTTTGTTGCCTTGATTTTTCTATTGTCCTCATGTGGCGATGAACAGGGAACGGAAGTCATCGTGATAGATATAACGACATCGCGGCCTATATTCGAATCTGCCGTCTTGGATGAATCCGGTTTGTTGCAGGTGTCTTCTGAGGTGAGTATGGGTCATATCCAGAAGATACAGTGTGTCGGAAGCCGTTTCTATTGGCAAGACAACAATCGCCAGGCCCTTCATGTGACTGATGCAGCGGGTCGTTGGATCAGAACCATAGACAGGAGGGGTCGGGGAGCGGACGAATACCTGGACCTGTCGGATTTTTTCATCGATGTAAAGGATGGTTCTTTGAATCTTTTGAGCCGGCAGGACAGGAAGCATTTCAAATACTCTTTGGATGATTATTGTCTGCTTCGGATGACACGATTGCCCAAAATGGCTGTCAGTATGTATCCACGGCAAGGAGGATACATACTGTGGATGGGTAATTATTCGGAAGATGGTCGTCATCCTGACAACCTGTGGCTGATAGACGAGCAACTTGAAACAGAAACCTCATTTTTGCCAATACATCCCGAAACGGAGAGTCGCTATTCGATGTCATCAGTGGCTTTTTCGTCCCTTCATGACACAGTGTACTATCTCGACCGCTATGAACGTACGGTCTATGCGATATATGAAAGAAACTGTGTCCCCTTGTGGCACTTTGAAGGACGTCAGGATGGCCTGGAGGTATGTCGCTTTCAAGCCATCAACGGAGGTTTCTGCCTACAAGTGCTTTGTCAGGGTCAGAACTATCTTGTATTACATGATGTTGGTCATCAGGCCACGAATGTTTATTCTCTTGAAGCCTACAAGGGAAAATACTTCCATCCATTTGGCGAGATTGTCGCCATGGATGCTCAGTGCATCTATGCATTGATAGATGCCTCTCATCTTCGCCGGATGTGGGAAGGCCACGATTTATATAACGATTTTGAGTCAAAGTACCCCACTCAGATAAAACGACTACGGGAAGATTTTCCGGTTTTGGATCCTGAAGGCAACCCCTTTTTGGCTGTTTACCAATGGACTCCGCTGAGCTGTCTTTAAACATTATATCGATGAAGAATAGATTATTGACGGCAAGTGCCGTTGTTTGCACCCTCAGCGTGCTGTATAAGTGTCAAGAGGGAAATGCCCTCATGAATAGAACCATGAAAACGATGAAAAGGATTATAAAAACCATACCATTATTGCTGCTCTTGTTTCTTTGTTCTTGCCATCATCGGAATGAGGTAAGGCGGATTGATTGTCAGGATGCAGAATTGATATTGTCCAAAACCGTTGTATTGGAAGATGAAAACGACCGACCGATGGGGCAGATAAAAGACTTTGTAGTTCTCGAAGATACGTCTGTTCTGTGTACGGATGGTTTTTCTGTTTACCGATTCGATGCAGAAGGACGGTTAAAACAGCGCTTCGGGGAACGCGGACATGCCACCTCGGAATATGTCCAGTTGGGCAATCTGTATGTGACCGACCGGTTTTTCTATGCCTGGGACGACATGTCGCTCTGCTTGTTGCAATATACCCGGGAAGGAGAATTTGTCGCCAAATATCCTGGCCGTCATACCAGTATCCGTCGTTTCTGTGTAATGGGCGACAGCCTGGCCTGCTATTATCTGGCGGGGAAGGGTGGAAATCAGCTGTTGGCCATGTCCTTGGCCTCGGATAGTGTGGTATATGAAATCGACCCGCTCTCCAACGAGGATCTGTGCCTTCTTTCGTATGTCAATAGCGGAGGCTTGGCAATAAACCAGGATACGCTTTATTATTTGCATCCTTCGGAGATAACATTGAAGAAAATGGATGATGTGACTCCCCGGACAGTGGCTGTGTATGAAGACAAGGGTTTTCACACAATGAGACAGAAAACGCCGCCCCGGGGAGCACAGGACTTGATTGACTATGTGTTGGATAATAGCGTGGTCAGCGGTCTGTCTGTTGACAATGGACGTTTTTGCATCACGACAGAGACGGGTGTTTTCGGCAGAGAAGGGGGCGTGGAAGGTTGCGCGCAAAGGCGCCTGAATGTCATCATGCTGGATGAAAACTACAATATCAAACAGGCTCTTCGGTTTAGTTATCCCATCGGGATGACTCACTATAAGATGTATTATGGGCGGTTATGCGCGATTTGCTCAGACGGAGAGCGACAACTTATGTTGGTGTACAATCTTCCGCCTGAAGTGATTGGTCAGTGATAGCATAATATGTGAATGCGTGGATTGTACAGCTGGAATTGTTGGATTGTATATAGTGTCTCATAAAATATTTTCAATATTGTTGTGGTATCAATAAAAACATTATTACATTTTCGATAAATATTTAAAAGAAATGAGTAACTCGTTGTTAAGATTACCTTACTGGCTTCTGTCTCTCGCTATGTTTATCTTTTGCTCCTGTAAGGGACAGCGTGAGCGGCAGGAGTTGACGCGCCTGGTGGAAGAGTGGCAAGGAAGCGAAGTGCTGTTTCCTGACAGTGTGGTGTTTACCGATTGTGTCCGTGATACGACAAACTATGATGCTTTTAATACCTCGTTCAAGGTATTGCACTATGTGGACACAGTCGGTTGTTTCAGTTGCAAGCTCCGTCTTCAATATTGGGACGGTTTGATAGAGGAGTGGGAGAAGTTGGCTCCTGGCAGGATTTCATTCATATTCTGCCTTTCTCCCAGCCATGCCTTTGATTCTCTCACCAAGTTGGAATCGGTTCTGTATAACAGTTCTTTCAAACATCCCGTATGGATCGATTGTGATGATGGATTGAACCGCCTTAATCAGTTTCCGAGTCGCGAGGGTTTCCAGACTTTCCTGCTCGACAGAGACAACAGAATTGTTGCTATTGGCAACCCGATCCATAATGAAAGGGTTAAGTCTTTGTATGAGGATTATCTGACCGGAGAGAAGGAACCTGAGCCATTGGGCATGACCAGCGTCTCGGTTTCACCTGTCAAGATATCCCTTGGGCGGCTAAAGTTGGGAGAGGAGAAAACTTATCATCTGAAAATTAAGAATAAAGGCCGTTTGGTGTTTGAACTCCAGGGCTTGTACACTTCATGCGACTGCACTGAGGCTGCGGCTGGTTGGAAGCGCCTACTGCCAGGCAAGACGGGAGGCATCGCTATTAGTGTCAGACCAGATGCGCCGGGAACATTTGAACGTGAGGTCTATGTGGAGGGTAATGTGGAAACTCCAATAGTCATCAAGTTGCATGGGGTGGTAACGGAATAGTTTTTTTTGAACTCGAATCGATGTGTAACAATTGATTAATTATCAGATATTTCAACCATTAAAACTTATCGCTATGCAAAGAAAGAATGTAATGAAACTATTGGTATCAGCAATGTTTGTTGTGACTACCGTGTGTGGCCTTTGTGTCGGTTCTCTGATGTCCAAACCGGATTATTCGAAGTTGGTCGTGGATAATGTGGAAGCTCTTACTGGCAATGAACAGCCTAATGTGGCGGATTGTGTGGAAAAGAAGGACGTGACATGTATTGCACTTCATCCGACGGATTCGACTTTAGATGTAAAAAGGGAGAACGCAGAATGGAAATGAAAACCACGAGTCTATTTAAAGTGTTTGTTCTAATCATCGGGATGCTGATGGTTGGTGGTGGTTGCAAATCACATCGAGAGATGATTGATGACTTTGGTGACGCTAATGAGGTTTGTGAATGTGAACTTGTTTTTTCCGAAGATGATGAATTATTTCCATCAGTAGTGGATATCAAGGTCGGTGATAGCCTCCTTGTCTTATCACATCCAGGCGGGATCCGTTTCTTTTCTTTCATTGGACTTGATTCAGGCAAACTGATTGCTCAGTGGGGAATACGAGGCCATGGACCGGGGGAATACACGGGCGTGGATAGCAAAATACAACTATTTCAAGATCAGTTGGTTTTTATGGATAATAACAAGAATGTGAATATAATAGAGATGGCTTCTCTCTTGAATGACACAAAAGGAGTGGGGGAAAAAAGAGAACCATATCCATACACCAGAAGTTTTCGCCCTTTTTCAAGAATCAAAATTCTGGATGATAGCCTTCGTATATGTATGGGCAGTTTCGAGAACGGCCACTTTGGACTGTTTGACAAACATGGTGTTATTGTCCACCATTCGTTCGATTATCCTTTTAAAGACCAAAATATTCAAGGCTTGGATCTTGGCACTGTTTATCAAGGTTTCATTGAGCCTCGGCCAGATGGAAAGCGCTTTGTGGTGGCATTTGGCAGGTCGGATTGTTTTGAAATATTTGATAATCAAGGAGGAATGATAAGCCTTGTGTATAGGAACGATTATCAGAGTGTTCCCGCAGTTTACAAGCGTCCTTCGTCTAATCGTTATTCTGTCGATGATGATCATTCCATTGCAGGAATCACTGGTCTCTCCGTGACGGATAGCCTGATATGTATCGGATACTGTGGAGAATCGTCAAGGGAACACATAAAAAAAGGTGAAAAAACAAGCGATATCTTATGCTTCGATTGGGAAGGGAGAAAGATGAAAAAAATCAAGTTGACTACCCCTGTAGATTATTTCTGTGTGGATGGCAATTGCATATACGGAGTGGAGCAGGGTGACAAGATGAATGTCTACAAGTTTAACTTTGGTTCATAGAAGAGTAATTATTAACGATATAACGATGAAGAAAAGTGTATTGACGGCAAGTGCCGTAGTTTTCACGCTAAGCGTGCTGAGCATGATTTGTCTGGGGCAAATCAAGAAGAATCGTTCGATCTCCCCGCTGGCTGCTGCCAATGTGGAAGCTTTGACATGTAATGAGGATAAACCTGGGACCTGTGGTTCAACGGCCTGGACTGGTGATTCATGGGCAACTATTTGCAATGTTGCTTATTGTTGTGCTATGGATAATTATAATTGGTGGGAAACAGATATGAAATTCTGGTGCTGTGACAGTTGTGGCGAGACGACATATTGTGGTTCGGGTTCATAGTGAATGTATGCGGATAATCGATATTAAAATAGCTTTGTTGCTTATTCTATGTTGCACTTCTTGCAAAAAAGATGGAAGGACTCTGCTGAAAGAAAATTCCGATAACGAGGCAAAACTTGTGTGTAGCCTGGATATAGAGCGACTTTTGGATGATTTCTGGAATACAGACACAGTATTATTGAACGATTTTGCTGATTCTGTAAGATTCATTCCCTTGGAACTCACACCAAAGTCCCGTCTGACCAATATCAATTTTCACTGTTGCCGATGGGAAGACCATTATATTGTCTCTTCCGGCGTTTTTAATAATTTCACTGGCATAATTTCTTTTGACACCCATGGCCGTTTTGAGGAGTCGTTGATGGAAATCGGACATGGCCCCACAGAACTTCCTTTGGGATTGTATGAATGGTGTTTTGATTCCCAAACCCGGGAACTCGTTGTGCAGGGTGGGCACATGACGAAACTTTATTCGCTGCCATTTCACACGGCAGTCCGTTTGGACTTCAAGGATCATGTTTCTTCACTTATCCCTGTTGGAGACAGTCTTTACGCATTTATAGGAGCAATGCCTCACAGTGGAAAAACAACGGAACCATTTCTTAGTTTCTACGATAGAAAAGGGACTTTGATCAAAAACTTGTACTATGGCCATAAACGCAATATCAATCAGGAAAGACGCGAGGGCCGGGTGGCAAGGATAGAGGAAATAAAGCATTTGTACCATTCTGGCTCCGGCAACGCTTTTTTCAAGGATTTGTATAATGACACAATATACAGTGTGGGCAAGGGAAATCTTATCCCTTATCTATTTTTGAAAACAGGAAAATATGCGGCGAAAATAAAAAACCTTGATAATGAGGAGGCAAAAAAGAAATGCTTTTATTTTCGTGGTCACGGGCTCTCGGTTACCGATAGATACGTTTTTATCAACTATATCTACGAGGGTCGTAATTGCTGCTCCGTGTGGGAAAAAGCTAACGGGCATACTGTGGCAAATACAATCATCAACAATAGCCCTGGCAGTGCTGGAGCTACGTCTATGGTCAATAACAAACACTTTATCCGTTACAGGACTCCTTTGGGAAAAATAGTGACAGTGGGAATCGTTGGTGTGGAACCCAAACGTATGTATGCCATTATTAAATCTTCAGATGCAATGGATTTCCTGCCCGGTATCAACCTTGAGTCCAACCCCGTGCTTATGGAGGTGACTCTGTGAAGTGCTGTCGGACCAGATGCGTCGGGGACATTTGAACGTGAGGTCTATAATAATTAACAATTTAAACATTATATCGATGAAGAATAGATTATTGACGGCAAGTGCTGTAGTTTGCACACTTAGCGTGCTGAGCATGATTTGTCTGGGGCAAATCAAGAAGAATCATTCAATCTCCCCGCTGGCTGCTGCCAATGTAGAGGCTTTGACGGAAGATGAAGAATCTATATGTAGAACATGTTTCGAGGAAATCGTTGAAATCGCACCTGGAGATCCATTGTTCGCACATGCATACGCTGTTCAGTATTGCTCCGACTGTAAGTGGCATATAGTGATTGATTATACGCCTGGATATCATGAATGTTGGGATTAATAGTATAGGATATGAAAGAGATAAGATTGCTTCTTGTATTTGCCGTATTGACAGCCTTTTTTGGGGGGTGCAAAAAAAGCTCTGTAGAGGTAAGAGAGGTCGCTTCTTTTCCGTTGGAATCATCGTTGGTGGCCGATTCGGTGTCCATTCCGCCAGTGGCTTATAGTCCATTCAAAATGTTTATAGAACCCGACAGGCTGGTTCTATTCAGTCTGGGAAAACGCCCTTTGTTCGACTTCTTTAGTTTTCCAGGTCTTGAATATCTGTACAGCTATGGAGATATTGGTAATGCACGTAACGAGTTCTCCCAGTTTGACAGCAACATTACACATGTTTCTGGCAACTGTTATCGAGTATATCAGCAATACAAAAAGAAAATCGTGGAAATCACTCTGACAGAGAAAGGAGTGGTATTGACAGATGAACTGGATGTGAAAATTGACGGCATGCTGAGTGGCTTTTCTTTTCTGGAAAAGGAAAGATTCCTTAGTTTCCCCTGGCAGGGAGAAAATGCCGAATATGTCATCTGGAATGCAGAGACACTTACTCCCAGCCCTTTTGGAGAGTTCCCTCAATATGAGGATTTGTCAACCGGACAAGATGCGAATCGAATTTTTGTCCGTTCTCCGTACCCCTGTCCGGATGGAAGTCGCTTTGTTTCCTTCTATGGCTTTTTTCCAAGATTCCGCATATATACGAGCGACGGAAAGCTGCAAACAGATGTGTTGTTGACTCAAGGGACTGTTGACAAGGTATTGCCATCAGGAGTACGAAACCGGAAATATTATGCGACCAAGGCTGTGGCTACTGCGTCACGCTTTTATGTGCTGAGCAATGTGTACGAATTGAAAGACAGGATCCCGGTTCTTCAGATTTGGGACTGGGAGGGCGGTCCATTGGCGCAGTATCGACTGGATCGGGACTGGAGTTGCTTCTCAGTTTCGGAATCAGAGCATCGTATCTACGCTGTCTCCTCTACTGCTGTTGATAAGATTTATGTTTATTCTGATTTGATATAAAGGCTTGCAGAACTCCATATTGTGGAAGTGGATCATGAGAAATCTTGCCCATATCATATCCCTTTTTGTGTGTTTGTGCATACTGGGTGGCTGTAGTAATAGACGGCAACCCCGTTCGACGACTATAGAGGTTTCCCATACTGTCCCTGTTGTCTTTGATGTGGAAAAAGCTTTGCTGCATCCCACAGATTCTTTTGTGATCAATGACATCGCAGCCACCATCCGTCTGATAAGGTTAAGGACACCGGCCGATGTGTTCATCAACACATTCAGGTTTCAGGCGGCAGTCTTCGATGGTGGATTTGCCATATCGTCAGCGGGAAAGGGGAACTTAGTGGATAAGATCCTGCTGTTCGATGGAAATGGGCAATATCTCAAACCGGCATTGATACAAGGACACGGACATGGAGAGTTGCCAAGAATCTGGAAATGGAGTGTATGCCAAGATACGCTGTATGCGATTGGTGATAAGAATATTCTTAGATACTCCAAAAATGCAAATGTCAGTTTGATTTCCAAGGAATCGGATATGATTACCGATGTTGTCCCTCTTCGACAGCGGTGGATGGTCTATTTCCCGCCATGGACGTTTTTGCCGGATCGCGTCACATCATTAAGCCTGAAATTTGCAGACAGACTGGACGGTTCGGTCCATACACTCCAAATGCCTGTGCCCGTTATATCGCGCAATAAGCTCATTGATAATCCGGGCATTGACAAGGGTAATATGGAACGGGCTATCCTCTCGGCGTCTTACAACGGAGATGCCCTGTTTAAGAACATATACAACGATACATTGTACAGGGTGGTTTCTCCTGGCGAAGTCTATCCTGAAGCTGTGTTATATACCGGTCGTTTTCACCCTCGTCATCGGTATGCGGAAGACAGGCAGATGAAGGAAAGGACTGCGATGATCGATGTCGTTTCCGAGACAAGTCGCTATATCATCGTCAGGTGCTTGTATCAGGGAGAAAGGTACGTACTCTTTTGGGACAAACGCACAAAAGAGAATGTAGCTTCTTTGCCGATGCGCTATGAGGGAAGCTTTACAGAGATGTGTTTCATCTGTCCCGTCTGGTATCGGGCGCCTGGCGGCGAAAGACTTGTCGTGAATCTCCTTTATTTCGGCGAAGACCGTATTGTTGCATGTCTTATGCCGGAACATATACCTGCTCTTTCCCCCGATTCAATCCAAGAAGATAATTGTCATGAAGAAAATCCAGTTTTGCTGGAGATCTTACTTAAATAACTAACGATAAAACGAATGTTGACATTTCAAAAGACACAACTATGAAGAAAAGAGTAATGGCAGCAAGTTCCGTTGTTTGCACGCTTGGCGTGCTGAGTATGGTTTGTCTGGGGCAAATGTTTTCATGCCGGAGGAGTGAGAAGATATGTTGTGTGGATGATTTCCCTATTAATGGTTGTTTGACGGGAATAGAACATGAAATTCCGGTGAGTATCGAAACTCCTATTACGAGAATCGCCGTGTTTCAGCATAATCTGTTGACGGCTTCACTTTCGTCCAACAGAGAGACCCCGATATTCAGACTCTATCATTTGCCGGATATGTCGCTTATGACATCGTTCGGTATGAGAGGGCATGGACACAATGAGTTCGTGTCTTTGAGCCTCTATCAATGGATTGAAGAGGAGGACGGTTTCATGGTTTATGACAACAATAGGCGAAAGATGGTCTTTATCGCATTCGATGGTGACAGTTTTTATATCGACGAAGAAAAGTCGTACACTTATCCATCAGAGTACGCAGAGTCTTCAATGAACGGAAACCAGTTTATCAGCGATGAGATATCCATCAGCTGGACCAATGTGTACACCGAATCAAGGTTTGAATATGAATTGTGGAATACGCATAAAAAACGATTGGTCCGTTCCTTCAGCCCTTGGCCCAACTGGGTGCCTTTGGGCGAAAACCTGCCAATAGTGATCTACATTAAATACAACATTTTGAATGAGGACAAAAGCCGTTTTGCTGCTTTTTACAGAAACTTTAAGTGTTGGCGACTTTTTACGACTGAAGGAAGGTTGCTCAAGGAGATCCATGTTGAAAATCTGGGAAATAGGGACATCCCAGGCCATTCCATGAGACGAGCGCCATACTATTGCTCCAATCCTGTTGCAGATGGGAAGAATATTTATATTCTGTGCGAGTCCAATGAAAATGGCACGCCGTTGGAGTATCTGGAAGTCTGGACTTGGGACGGAGAGCCTGTCGCCAGATTTCGCCTTGACCGGGAACTTGATCATTTTGCCATAGAAGGTAATGTTATGTATGGTGTTGACAATAGCAATATATACGAGGATGGTGTGATGAAAATCATTGAGTACAAACTCCCGACTGAAGTGATTGGTCAGTAATGGCATAGTACGTGAATGCGTGGATTGTACAAGTGAAATCATAGAGCTGTACTAATTTTTCCCATGATCTGTACTAATTATTTTTACCACATTGTTTGGTATAAGAGTAGACTGGCCTCTACATTTGCGGCAAGTAGTAACCATTAAAGTGTTATAATTATGAACAAAAAAAAATTGACGGCAAGTGCCGTAGTTTGCACGCTAAGCGTGCTGAGCATGATTTGTCTGGGGCAAATCAAGAAGAATCGTTCGATCTCCCCGCTGGCTGCAGCCAACGTGGAAGCTTTGACGGGGAACGAAACGCCTTATGAAAGGACTTGTTATGACAGGTATGATCTTTCATCTTCCTTTTGGCATCCCATCCAGCAGCGTTTTCGAAGTTGTGAGGATTGTAAACATGTTGACGGATACAACCCTACTAATGAGGATAAGTGTTGGGATTAATATGAAGGGAGTATGAAAACAAGAAGTATTTTTTTTGTGGTGTTGTTTTTTACGCTGTTTTCGTGTAAAAAGCAAGAGCAGTCAATGCAGATACCTTCATCCCGTTCAATGTCACCAGTCGTTCAGCATGAGGTAAAGGAACTGGTCAATCCCGTAGCTATGCATGCCTATAAAGACAAGGTGGTTTTGTTCAACTCATCATCGTCCAGAATCCCGTTACTATCAGTGTATGACGGTCGTAGTCTTGAATATTTGTACTCGGCGATTGTTCAAGGGCGAGGAGCGCAGGAAGTGTCCAATGGAGTCAATCCCTATTATTTTGAAAAGACCGATAATGGCTTTATACTTAATACGCGAGATCATATGGCTCTGACTGAGTTCGTTTGGAAGGGAGACAGCATTTGGAAAAAAGGCAGAGAAACTTTGATTTCACATGAGGCTCTTAACTCATTGGATAGATTGAACGACTCGCTATTTGTTTTTAATCGGATGGGAGGGGAAAAACTATTCGGATTGCTAAACCGTTTCCATCCCGACAATGTGACAGAGTTCGGTAATTATCCAAAGGCTCATGTTAATTTTCGTAAGCCGGAAGATAGGAAAAATTATTATGCCAATCAGGCAGTTTTGACGGACGCTGGTCGCCGAATGTTGGTTTTCTATCAGTTTGTGCCTTTGATGCAGATTTACGAGGGTACAAAGCTGGTGAAGGAAATCAAGTATCAGGCAAGGACATCACAAGCTACTTCCATAGATGACATTAATTCACAAAGTGCGGAAATTGGGCTGTATTTTTATTCCCCGAAGGTGGCTGGAGACCATATATATGTGATGTATATGGACAAAACCGCCAAAGAGATGGGAGAGTCTATGAGCCTTCATTTGTTGAAGATGGATTTCGACGGGAAGGTTCTGTGCTCTTATGATGTAGGGTTCAGCATGATTTGGACTGTTTCCGACGATGGACAGTTCTACTATACCTATCGTGAGGATGGAAATACGTCGTGGATAGATTGTCTGAAGTTATGATTCCAATAGCCATGTTCAATGCTTCCAGAGGACATGGGCACAATGAGTTCATGTCTTTGAGTATGGCGTGGATAACGGCAATCTGTACGAGGATGGTGTGATGAAAATCATTGAGTATAATCTCCCGCCTGAAGTGTTTGGTCAGTGATGGCATAGTACGTGAATGCGTGGATTGTACAACTGAAAAGGGTGAATTATATAGTCACATAAAATATTTTCAATATTGTTGTTGGTATTAATAAAAACATTATTATATTTACGACAAATATTTAAAAGAAATGAGTAACTCGTTGTTAAGATTACCTTACTGGCTTCTGTCTCTCGCTATGTTTATCTTTTGCTCCTGTAAGGGACAGCACGAGCGGCAAGAGTTGACGCGCCTGGTGCAAGAATGGCAAGGACGGGAGGTGTTGTTGCCCGACAATATGGCCTTTAGCCGCTATGTTCATGATACAGTAAACTATGATGTCTTCGGAACGCCTTTCAAGTTGTTGCACTATGTGGACACCGTCGGTTGTTTCAGCTGCAAGCTGCGTCTTTGGCAGTGGAGCGGCCTGATTGAAGAACTGCGCGCTCTGGTCCCTGGTAGAGTGGCGTTTCTGCTCTGCCTTTCTCCCGGTGGCTCTGCCGACGCTCTCGATAGATTGGAGTCTGTACTGGACGACAATGCCTTCGACTATCCGGTTTTTATCGACAGCGATGACAGGCTGAACAAAATGAACGGTTTCCCGAAGCGCAATGGTTTTCAGACTTTTCTGCTTGACAAGGACAATAGGGTAGTGGCCATCGGCAATCCTGTCCACAACGAAAGAGTCAAGTCTCTGTATCTGGATTATTTGACAGGGAAAAGAACTCCTGAAGCATTGGGCATTACCAAGGTGTCGGTTTCTCCTGGCAGTATATCAGCTGGAAGTTTAAAGCTGGGAGAAGAGAAGACATACAGCGTCAAAATCAGGAACCGTGGCCGCTCGGTATTTGAGCTTCAGGGGCTATATACATCATGCGACTGCACCGAGGCGATAGCCGACTGGAAACGTCTGCTTCCCGGTAAGTCGGAAATAATCACCGTCCGAGTCCGCCCCGACACGATAGGAGAATTTGAACGCGAAATATATATCGAAGGAAACGCAGATGTTTCCATGACGATAAAGTTGCGGGGAACTGTGACTGAATAACAATTAGTACGCAAGAATATCGACAATCATATTATTAACATTGAAAACATCAAAACTATGAAGAAAAAAACATTGACGGCATGTGCCGTCGTCTGCACGGTGTCCGTGTTGGGGGGTGTCTGCTTTGAACGGACCAAGAAGCAGAGTATTAGTACAGCTAATCTTTTGGCCAATGTGGAGGCTCTGACTGAAACAGAGGAAGAGTTTGAGACAAGGCGTTCAGAGTGTTACTCAAATATGGAATACAACTGGAACATGGCATCGATATGCGTTGAATCTGGATTTGAACATGTTACATGCACGGTTTCAGGTAAAATCTCCGTTTTTGGAGTAGAATTATCCGGTTCCTATGTAAAAGACCATATTTATACGATTCCCTGGGCAAGGTATCAATGTGAGGAGTCTAATGGTAATTGCTGTACTAAGCAGGGTCTCTACACGGGAGATACAAAACTTGCCTGAACATGAAGAAGAGTTTTTTTAATACAATAGTATGTCTGACTCTGTTTCTCTTCGCTTTGACAGCCTGCCATACACAATCGTCCAGGAAAACACCTGTTATACGTGGATACTCTGACGAACCTTTAATAAATGGCTTGGGTCTTGATATGAAGGATGTTAGGATTATTCCACTGGAAACGAGCAAGGAGTCAGCTCTGTCTCATGTGGTTGATATCGGTTTCTTTGGAGATAATCTTCTGGTTCAAGATGCCGGGCATAGGCTTTTGTGTTTCGACCGACAGGGGCATTTTTTGTTTCCTGTCGGTATGAGAGGTAGAGGGAACGGGGAGTATCTTCGTATAAATGCCTTTGCTGTAAATGAGTCTGATACAACGGTCACTATTTTTGATGAGACATCCGGACGAATTATTACTTATGATGCCATTGGTGAATTGTTGGAATCAGTGCGTTTAGACGGTAAGCTATTATACATGCTTCAACGTGTGGCTCCAATCCCAAATGACGAGAGGGGTGATTATTTGTGCTCGGGCTATGTTCATAAGGATTATAACCGGATTTACTCTCTGTTAAGTATAAAAAACTCGTTTTGCCAGGAGTTACAGACCACTCCCATGAAGACCCGTGGCACGGCCGAGATAATAGGAATTCACCCCATTAACCAATACGGGGGAAGGTTGTCTTTGATCTTGCCATTTTCGAACTCCGTTTTCGAATATCTGCCAGAAGAGAAGAAGATTGTTCCGAGAATGACCGTATCGGTCGGCCCGAAGACAAAACTGCTTTCACAAAAACAGATAAGCAGAATAGACAATTACTCAATTATGCTGAAGTCGGAATTTATGGCCCAAAACTATTTCCCGGGTTTCTCGTCCTTGTACGAAACGAATGATTATATCTATCTTGATATGGACGGACGACTCTATTTCTTGATTGACAAGAACAATAATACAGGCGTTGCATATGAGGGGTATATTGGAGAGATACATCCCGATGCTAATCCGCTTATTTCTGTTAAGTTGTCTGATGGTAATTCTTTTGTCGGGATGCTTGAGCCTTGGAGGATAAAAACTTTGAGAAACCAGTTCGATGCGATGATTGACTGTAAGGAGTTAAGTCTGTTTTATAAAGCCATGATGGCTCTTCCGGATAGTTGTCTCGAAGACGGTAATAATCCGTGTTTAGTGTTTTATCAATTGTAGTTTGGGGAGAAAACAATCAACAATCATATTATCAGCATTTTAAACATTACAACTATGAAGAAATTTTTTTTTACGGCCTGTGCCGTTGCCTGCACCGTTTGTGTAATAAGTGTTGTTTGCCTTGGACAGATTAAGATGAATCGTTCTATTTCAAAGTCGGCCTTGGCAAATGTTGAAGCTTTGACAGATAACGAGCAGATTAATGTTTTGACCTGTTACAACACCTATCGTGTTACAACAAATGATTCTACTGAAAATGTATGGATTATTGTTTCATGTGATGGTTGCAATTCTGTTGAAGCTTTCGAGTTTATTGATAAAGGATCGTGTACAAGTAATACCGGTATTATTTATGCAAAATAAGAGAAAAACAATCATAGGACTTCAGGCCTTGATCGTAGTGTTGCTTTATTGTTCGTGCTCCGACAAGGACAGAAAGGTGGAAACGGTCATAATCAAGGATTTCCCTGCTGAATATAGACTGGATGGAACACTTGTGTCATCAATGGATTCATTGCCGATTATGGGACAGATGTTTATTACCGGCCGAAAACTAGTAGTTCATCAGCCGCGGAGCAAGCGCCCTTTTCGGATATATGATTTGAACAACTTAAATCAAAACTATGAGGCTGGATTTATCGGACATGGCGCCAATGAATTCAGTTTCATCAGTTCAAATTATTTTGCGCCGCAGTCCGATGAGACCTTTCTTCTGCTTGACAATTATCGACTTAAACATGTTTCAATCCGTCCAGACAGTTCCTTGGAAACTCTTTCGACTCAAACGACTTTTGATTTGATTCCGGTTAATGGTTTTGTAAAGTGTGGTGACTTATTCATCGCATATGCAGATTGTGCCACTGGAACAGAAGGCGATATGGAATTTCGCAGCCTTGACAAAAAAAATAAGCGAGAACAAAGATTTAGTCGGTATCCCGAATTTCATCTCGGAGATATAGGGCAGGATGAACGATGCCAATTATACTATAAGAGATGTGTTTGTAATGAGAGGAAAAACAGAATGGCGGCCTTTTACTCCTATTTTCCGTATTTCCGTCTTTACGATGACTATACAAAGTTGAGCAAGGAAGTATATTTTGGAGAGCGTCTGCGTGCTTCCGTAATATCCAAGAAAACATCCTATTATGGAAACATATATGCGACGGAAAAATACATTTATGCTTTTTTTAAAACAGATATTCAAGTATGGAACTGGGAAGCAGAGCCTGTGGCGTTACTCCATTTTGACAGAAGGGTATTGACTTTTGCGGTTGATGCGGAGAAGGGCATATTGTATGCACTGGTTTCTGATAAAGAGTTTGACTGTTATCGTTTTTATACTTATCGCTTGCCAGTCTCTGATTTCGTCCAGGATGTCCGATGATTTTCATATGCGAGTCAAATGAACAGGTTGTTGGGCTTTATAGGTTTGGCTCTTCTTTTTGCCGGGTAAACACAACTTATTGTTGGCTTCACTTTCTTCCAATAAGGAAGCCCCCATATTCAGACTATATCATCTTCCCGATCTCTCATTAATGGCTTCATTTGGCATGAGAGGACACGGACCTGTTACCGATGGAAAGAGAATCTATATCCTGTCCAAAAGCGATGAGAGGAATCCCTGTTCATGCCTTGAAGTCTGGACTTGGGAAGGAGAACCGGTCGCCCGCTATCAGCTCGATCGGGAGTTGGATCATTTTGTCATTGAGGGCAATGTCCTGTATGGCGTGGACAATGGTAATATATATGAAGACGGGGTTATGAAAATCTTGGAGTACAATCTTCCTGCCTTGTACTAATTTTTCCCTTGTTCTGTACTAATTTTTGTGCTGTAAATATTTGCATGTGCCAGCTGTCGGTGCTACTTTGCACCCGAATTAATAATAACATTTTAAACAACATTATAACTATGAGGAAGAAAGTATTGACGGCTTGCGCCGTTGTTTGTACCCTTAGTGCGCTGAGCGTGATCTGTCTGGGACAGATTAGGAGAAACTGTTCGCTCTCTGAAAATGTAATGGTTGTAATTGAAGTCTTGACTGATTCGGAACAAGGTGATGGATACACATGTTATGATTCATTCAAAGATTATAAGTTGGAGAAACCATGGGACCCATTTGATTTATATCAATATAAACGGTTTTGTGGCATTAACCCAATAGATTCAGTTTCTTTATGTTCTCATTTATGGATGCGCGGTTATGAAGATCCTCATAAGTGTAATAACTAAAGCTGTATTGATAGCCTCGTTGTCGATTATTCTGTCGTGCTCAAATGGAGGAATGACCAAAAGGAACGTACTTCACTTTGAAGACATCCCATTGGAAAAACCTTCTATCGAAGAAAGTTTTGAACTTGACGAATTGATTGCTCCAAATTCAATTCTATGCGTCGGGGATTATATCATTCTCCTTTCCGGCACATTTAATTCCACTTCGGATAGAAAATTACTGCACCTGTACCGTAAGTCTGATATGTCCTTCATGGGAAGCTACGTCCATTATGGGAGAGGTCATGATGAAGTATATAATTTGCACCCATACTATTATTATTGCATCTCCGATACTTCTTTTGTAGTGTGTGAAAATCTTTTTTATGAAACAACGTATGCTATCCACGATGACGGTATAGTAAAGAGAAGCAGTAAGCGGATGACGGATGAGGTAACCTCACAGATTTATCGTTTGGGTAATGCCAGGCGACTTGCTAGATCTATGGACGATTATAATCAAGGAAAAGCCGAATATGTTCTTCTCAGTGACACTCCTGAAGGGACTCTGAAGAAGGAAGCAGTGGGCAGGTTCCCTAAACCCCCTTTTCATCGAGGTGATTTGGAATCGTATCAGTTAAGCCAGATATATTCAAATAAAGTTGTTGCATTTGACAATTCCATTTATGCGGTATATAGTTGTGTCCCTCTTATCAGGAGATACGATATGGAAATGATACTACAAGAGGAGTATGTCATGTCGAAGTATCAAGATTACAAGATAACATGGAATGATTTCGAGAACCTTGAAGCTGGATTATTAGGAGTTCTATGCAGTACTCACAATAAAATGACGGTTTATTACGAAGGGGCGATGTTAGTTGTTGATGATAAACTAAACGTTATCAAAAAGATCGAATTGCCCATGTATGGCTTTTATGCTATGGATGATAAGTTTCTGTATGTTTTGGATGCCAATACTGAGAGGTGTCAAATTCATCGTATTCGATATACTGTATAGTTTTCTATACAACCTGCAGGCATGGCAAGGGAGAGTACACATCTGTCTCCGGGAATATCCAGATATATGATGGGAAGTTGGTGTTTTCCGGCAATGGCAATAATTTGATTTATATCAGTATAAGCGATTTATGGTGTTAACCCAATAGATTCAGTTTTTGTTTCTGGACCAATTATTAACTATTTAAACATTACCACTATGAAGAAAAGAGTATTGGCGGCCTGTGCCGTTGTTTGCACGCTTTGCGTGCTGGGTGTTGTCTGTATAAAAACGATGACACGTACTTCTCCATTATCAGGGGAAATTTGGGCCAATGTTGAGGCGTTGACGGAGAATGAGTATATCAATGTGTTGACGTGTTACAGTACTTACAGAGTTACTCCAAATAATCCCAATGGAGAGCCTATTTGGAAGATTATCGACTGTGATGGCTGTGCATCGGTACTCGCTTACGAATATAGAGATAGTGGATTGTGTACACAGAATAACGGGGGTATCTATGTCAAGTAAAAACATCAATATCGTTTGCCAGTGTATCATTTTGGCAACTGTCATTAGCTCATGTGTTCAAAACAGCACAGAGAAGATTATGTATAATGACTTCCCCGTTAAGGATAGTATATATGGAAGATCTTTGGTTGGAGCAGATTCTCTCCCGGTCTGCGTTCCAATGTTTTCAACGGGAGAATGGTTGGTGACTCATCAATGGCAGAATAAAAAAAGACCTTTCCACTTTTATCGCCTGGGGGATCTGGAGGATTCCTTCGATGCTGGTTTTATCGGTCATGGCAACAATGAATTCACCTTCATAGATTACAGTGCATTTTTCCCTATGCCTGACGGATCTTTCTATTTGCTGGATAACGACCGCCTTAAGTGTGTCGCGTTACAGGAGGACCGTTCTCTGCAGACGGTCTCAGTCCAGAAGACATTCAGTCAGATTCCAGTCAATGGCTTCGTACTGTGTGGTGAAGACAAGTGTGTCTCGTTCGCTGATTGTGCCATGGGAACCACGGGCGATTTGGAGTACCGGATTTTGGACTTGTCCAGTGGCCAGGAAAAGAAATTCAGCCCCTATCCCTATTTTCATCGTGGGAATCTTGATCAAGACGAGCTATGCCAGTTGTACCATAAGAAACTTTTTTCTAATGCAAATACCCGCAAGCTGATGGCATTCTACAGCCGTTTCCCGTATATTAGACTATATGACGGATTCACCAAACTGACAAAAGAGGTCCAGATTGGCGAGAGGGAGACGGTAACAGACCCTTCGCAGGCTAAAATGTACTTTGGAAACTGTTATTCGACAGCAGACTATGTGATTGTCAAGTCGCCCATCGGGCTACAGGTATGGTCGTGGGAGGCGGAACCTCTGGCATTGTTGTATCCGGATAATGACATTGCATTTTTCTGTGTTAATTCGAGTAAAGGGCTGCTTTATGCTCAAGTGTATGATAAAGAATACGATTGTTATAGATTGTACTCGTATGTACTTCCTTCCCTTATGTAGAGATACTGAAAGATGATGAAGATGTACAGAGTCTCGGTTCTATATGCTTTTGTCTGTCTTGTCCTCTTTTTCGTATGCTGCACCGAAGAGAGGAATATTTCACCGGAGATACTGCAGTTGGCCGGGGACAATGCCGGCCAGCTGCAGGCCGTTGTGCGCCATTACCGGGGAGAGCCGGAGAAGGAGCGCGCAGCCCTCTTTCTTATCAACAACATGGCTCACGGGTATAACGTCTCGAAGGCCTCGGACCTGTTCCGCGAGCGGGTGTTTGCCTCCGAAGCCCGCAAGGTGGCCGAATACAATCACCTGTGGTTCGCCGTGGACAGCCTCGGGCCAAAAGGCGGCTCGCGCCTTCTGGACGCCCGGACGCTTACATCCGAATTCCTCATAGAGCATATAGACCGCGCTTTTGATGCATGGAAGTTTGCACCCTGGGCAGATCAGATAAGTTTCAAGACATTCTGTCGCTATATCCTTCCCTATCGTGTGCTGGACGAACCTCCGTCCGCTTGGCACGAACCGTTGAGGAAAAAATATGCGTTCCTGGTGGAAGGGGAAACCTCGCCCGACAGGGCCTTTGCTAAGGTCTATCTCCATTTGCTGAAGGAATTCGACACTATGTCCTTGAAGTTCCCGCATACGCCCGACGTGCTGTTTTCCGATCGCCTGATGACAGGCGTCTGCGCACAGCGTTGCACCTACATCATTTGTGTGATGAGGTCACTGGGCATTCCTGCCACCTACGACATGGTGCACTACTGGGCCAACTACAGCACTTCGGGGCATTCATGGGTGGCCTATGTCCCTGTTGAGGGGCAGACGCTGACCATGCTTCCTACAGACACTTTGCCCCTGTCGGGCAATGTTATCGATGCTTCGGTATTTCACAGTGAGATTGGGACGGAGCTGGCCCGACGTTTCCATGTCGATTCCGTCAAGCGTGTATCGAAGGTGTTCAGGCGCAGCTACGAACTGGTCAGGCCCATGTCGCCGACAGCACCGAGTCATGAAGAGCGCGAGACAGCTCTTTTCCGCTCTCCCTTCGTCCTTGATGTGTCGGACCAGTATGTCCAGACCTGTCACAGGGTGGAACTTTTTATTGACAAGGATCTCAAGCCGGCGAAGGGTGGCGAGGTCTGGCTCTGCACTTTCGCCTCCATCTATGATTGGCAGCCCGCGGCGGTAGGGCGTATCCGCCGTGGCCGGGCCTTTTTCGACCATGTCGGTAGCGGTGTCGTCTATCTGCCTGTCGTGATGGAATCAGATGGGACGCGTCATCCGCTATCCGACCCTTTTTTACTGTCGTCGGATGGTTCTAAATTGTTTTTCCGTCCTTTGAACGACAACGCCCGTTTGGTATTGAGGCGCAAGTATGTACTTTATGCTCATTGGATACAACGCTGGGGTAAAATGATCGGGACGCGCTTCGAGGGTAGCAACTATGCGGATTTTCGTAAAACGGAGTTGCTGCACGAGGTGACGGTTCTTCCCGAGGGTATTGTCCGAGTTGAACTATCCCCTTCTCGGCCATATCGTTACATTAGAATGCAGGCCCGCGAAGATGCACGCCCCAATCTGGCCGAGTTGGCCTATTATGACGTCGATGGCAGGGAAATAAAGGGACGAATATTGATGTGTGAGGGCTTCGACCTTCAACAAGTAGAAAAGGCGACCGACAACGACTACAGTACTTATGGAGGTGGAATGCTCGACCATTACTGGTGGGGCTACGATTTGGGTCCTAATCCTCCTCGGCTGGCGTCTTTGTCGTATTGCATGAGGCACGATATGAATATGATCGTGGAGGGCAATCGCTACGAGCTGTTCTACTACGAAGATGGCTGGCAATCTCTTGGGCAGCAGACGGCCACTTGCGACTCTCTGGTCTACGAGGCTCCTGCGGGAGCACTCTATTGGTTGCGCAATCTGACCGAAGGCCGCGAGGAACGTATTTTCTCCTATGAAGAGGGCCGCCAAGTTTGGTGGTAATGCAAAGAGGTCTGTATAAGTGATTGAAATACAAATATACTCACTATCTAATTAAAACCGTTCTATTATGAAAAAGATGATTATTTCAATTGTTTGCCTGCTGGTTTTTGCCGCTGGCGTGTCATCGTATGCGTATTATCGTAGTCATGTTATCGTGGTCAAGAACTCATTGGTCCAGGTCAATGTAGAAGCATTGACTTCTGGAGAGGACCATCATTGTTACTCGGGTGGAGAAGGTAGTAGCGCGTGTTCAATTGACGCAGGGATAGAGATTCTCGGATGTGGAGTCAGCTCAGCGTGTAGTGTTTCATGCAAGGATGGTTATTATGCATGCTGTGGAATAGGATGTAGGTGCATAAAAGAATAATGTAAAAGATTGATTATGAGAATCAAGAGAACAATAATTGCATTATGGCTTGTTTCTATAATTTTTTGCTTTTCATCATGTAGAAGTAAGACGTTGGAAATAAGAGCAATCGCCTTGGATTTCAACAATGTTTTGACGATTAATGTCAATGAGGAAGATATTATAAACTTAGAAACGACTACTAAGTCTCTTCTATATGACATATGTGGACTGTCTGTAGAAAAGGGAAGTATCTATATTCAATCCAGGAATCATCTTCGTGTGTTTGATTTACAAGGTAAATACATTCAAGACATTTCGTCCCGAGGACACGGAGAAGGAGAATATCGGCGTATATCCAATTTCTTCATCAAAGAGGGTAATATATTCATATACGATTTCGACTCTCAGTCATTATTCAAATATGGGCTTGATGGATTATTCATATCAAGGACTCGTATTGACAATATCGATGCAAATAAGATGACTCCTCCAAGCGCGTTGTTTCCATGTGGAAAAGATTGGATCAGTGTAAACTGTTACGGAGGAGACAGGAATATTCCTACTCTAAGTATATGGGATGAGACTTTACATACTTCTAAGGCAGTCAAAGGACGATTTCTGAATTCCGGAACCAGCTTTTATGATAAGCTGTTTGTCAGTGAAGATAGGAGTGTCTTATATTGGGAACCTTTATGTGACACGATATTTGAGATTAAGGATTATTCTCTGACTCCTACCTATAAAATAGACTTTGGAGAAAAATCACTTCAGAATAACATAGCAGTTAAACCTATAGATGAAAGACTCTCATATCTAGCCTCTCATCCTGAGATTTCGTTTTATGGTATGGCACGCTGGTTTCAGAGATGTAACGGTAACTTGTATTTTTCTTTTGTTGGACCTGGAAAGCGTGTATTTCTCTGTCGCTATAATGAGGCAACGGGCAATACGCTGGTATTCAGCATTACAACTCCATTGGGTAATTACAGCGTTCAGCCTTTTTTCTATATTGACAATGATAGATTGTTGATGGAAGCTCATAACGAAAACGATATGACTGTAAACCCCTCCTTGCTCATTATACAATTAAAAGATTTGGATCATGAAAATGATTAGAATTTGCTTTTTGTTGATTCTTTGTTCCGTTACCATATGTGGCATATCTTGTAAACGAAGTGAAAGCCATAGGAGTGGCAATTCATTAGAATCTGTTCATAAGGCCGATAGTATTGAGTGTCTGAAGCATATTGGAACGTTAATAACCGAAGATTCTGTCATAATTACAAGCAGTGATGGAAAAGATCATTATATAGGAGATTTGGCATTAAATGATAAAATAATCGTAAGATTCTCAGTTTTTGCTTGTAAACCATGTGTTGATTTCATAGTGAATGGTGTCTCCAATCGTAATGAGCTCGTTGTTTTTATAGCAAAATCTCCAGTTTATGATTTGCACGTTTATGAAGCAGAGATGAATTGCACAGTTTTCAATGTGGATAGAATGATAATAGACTTTGATGAAGGTCTTACGCCCTATGTTTTTAAGATAGACGATGAAGGGAGGGTAAGAGATTATTATATCCCTAGAAGGGAAAATCCGACAAGGTATATGGAGTATTTGTAAAAGCACCATAAACAACATATTGAGTGAAAATGAGGAAGATTTGTGCTCTTTTGTGCCTGGCATTGCTGTTGGTGTCGGGTGTTTCCTGTCGAAAGCAGCCGAAGGACATACAGGCTGCCCATATTGTCCGTATTACGGATAATGATTTCAAGCATACGCTGCATCGTGCTTCTGAATTGTATGAATCGGTAGATTTTGTGTTTTTGGAAACTAATGACAATTGCCTGATGGGGCGAGTGTCAAAGGTGCTGGTGACGGAGGATCACTTTATTATAAAGTCGGCCAAGGCGGTGTTTATTTTTGACCGTCAAGGTCACTTTGTCCGAAAGATATATCATGTCGGCCGTGGAAACGGAGAGTATATTGGATTGAATGATGTTTCTTTGCTTTCAGACGGTACTGTTTTGTTGCTTGATACTTCTCATAAGAAAATGCTTGGTTACACATTGTCGGACAGCTTGTTGTTTGATATCAAACTGCCTTTTTCCCCCGAGGCGGCAGAAGAATTGAGGAGCGGAATGATCGCATTTGCCGTAAGTGGGGACAAAGAGGATCGGATTGCGCTATGGGATACTAAACAATCGACAATAGTAAAGAGGTTTCATCCGTTTGATATCAGATATGCCGTATCAATTGATAGACGGATGATAAAGCATAACAATGAGGTCTATTATGCTCAGGAGTTTCGCCCAGGGCTTTATAAGTTGAATGATGACTGCCTGACGTGGCAATGGTATATTGATGCTGGAAATCGAACCATAGAGGAGAAGGATTTGCAGCCGGTCGATTTTTTCGGTGCAACATTGTATGTTCCAGGATCTCAAAAAGCAGTTGTGGGAGATTTTATGGAGTCTGATCATGTTTTGAACTTTAGCTACAGGTGTGATGATATCAATGAAATACCGTTCGATGTTTTTTATTCAAAAAGCACACATGAGAAGCGGATTAGCCACCAAGAAGATTTCATAGACGATATGACGTTCTTTTCGGATTATCACAAATTATTTACAATCACTCCAGAAGGTCAATATGTCTGTGTGTATGATGTAGGACGATGGATAATTTCTTTGGAAGATTTCCGGATGAAAGCGAAGGATCTTGGATTGGAAGATGCCTATAATGCATTACTTCCGAAACTGTCTGGCCTTAAGCCGGACGATAATCCGGTGCTGGCATTGTTCAAGATAAAGGACTTCTAACAATGACAAACAAAGGGCGTTGGCTTGAATCTGTCTTTTCGGTGGATGTGCTTTATGCGCTGTTGCTGTGCTGGCGCTGGCTATCGGCCGTGCTGCCTCCCGACAGTGCCGACCCTGCTGCCGTGGCCCGTTTGTGGGCTGATGGTGCGTTGTACGTGGTGTTACGCTGCCTTTTTTACATGCTGTCGCGCGTGCCCCTACGCTCCAACACCTTCCTGTCCCGGGAATCTCTGTCCGAAGTCCTGGTCGTGGCTGCCATAGCCCTTGTCGGCTCGCATGAGTCGTGGGTCAGTATGCGTCAGATTATGGGCCAGGCCGTTTCCAACCATAGTCTGTATCTATTTACGGGCAGCTTGAAGAACCCCGGTCCGCTGGGCGGTTTGTTGGCTGTGACGGCTGCCGTATTGTTGTCGTGGTTGCTCCGGAGATGGAGTAACAGACCTGTATCGCACCCTTCATCGCCCGGACAATGGCTTTTTGCTGCCTTCTCCTTGTGGGTTTTGGCGGCGCTTTTCGCATGCATAGTGCTGTTGCCTGCCACGCTGAGCCGTGCCGCCTGGACGGCTTTTGCCTTTGCGGCGGCTGTCGTGCTGCTGCCTCCCCTCCGTGAACGTCTTCGGGGGTCGGATATGCGGCAACGCTTTTCCGGAAAAAGAAAGTGGTTGTCCCTGCTTGCCACGGCGGCCCTTGTCGTGGTGCTTGCCATCGGCGGCTGGCAACTCAAACCCCGATCGGCGGCTGGCCGGCTGTATATCGACCGCATATCGTTGCGCATCATTGCCGACAATCTATGGACAGGCGTGGGGCCTGGAAACTATGCAGGGGCCTATGGCCGTGCTCAAGAGGCGTTTTTCGCCCGCCGTCTCCCTTCGTGGGATACGGAGTCGGACGCCTTTCTGTCTGGTCTGCAGGATGTGAGTGAGACGAACCTGGCAGGCTGCCCGGAGTATGCCTTCAACGAATACCTTCAGACGGGGGTCGAGTCGGGGCTTCCGGCCCTGCTGATGATGCTTTGTCTGACAGTAATTGCCGCATATCGTTTGTGCTGCCGTAGTAGCCCGGCAGGAGCCGGATTGGTGGCCCTTTGCATTTTCTCTCTGTTTTCGTATCCCTTTGCCCTGCCTGTTTTTCGTGGGATGCTGACGCTGTTTCTTGCCATGTCGGCGGGGTGCTCATTGCGACCGTGTCGGAGCGCCAAGATCCGTTCTTTTGTCAGCATGGCGCTGATACTTGTCTGCGTGTGGTGGCTGGCCGGGAACTTCCTGCCTCGCGAAAAGCAGCGTGAAGCGACCCTGGATCAGTGGCGCAACTTGCGTGTCTGGTACAGCGGCGGTGACTACGAACTGGTGGTGGAACACTATCCGGCTTTGCTCAGGGAACAGCCCCGTCACACGGGCATACTTTTCGAATACGGCCGCTCGTTGCACCTGACGGGCGACCATCGCCGGGCATTGGAAGTGCTTGAGCAGGGCATTCGTTGCAGCAGCGACCCGATGTTTCTCAATGTGCAGGGCAACTGCTACCGCTCTCTGGCCGTGGCTGTCCCCGACAGTGCGCAGCACTATACGGCTTTGGCCGAGGAGAGCTATCGCCGTGCATTCTGTCGTGTGCCGGGGCGCCTGTATCCGCTCAGTCTGTTGCTTCGCCTCTACAGGGAGCAGGGCCTGGCAGGACAGGCGGCCCGCATGGCAGCCATTGTTGCAGGCTACGAGCCCCGTATCGATTCTCCCGCCGTGCGTGAACTCAAACGCGAAGCGGAAATATACATTCTTGAGCCATGAAACCAAAAATGCGCAAACTGCTGGGCAATGTCCTTTACTGGGCGGTGCTACTGTCTATGACTGGCTTGACGCTGTTCCTGTTGCGAGGACTGTGCCGTATGAACCTCTACGAGGTGTTCACCATCCCTACTTCTTCGATGGAGCCCACGCTGTTGCCGGGCGACCGCATCGGGGTGGACAAGCGCGAACTGGGAGCGCGTTTTTACAGTGATGCGGATTATGAAGGAGGCGAACTGCCGGTGTTTGAGCGCAGGAAAGGGCGTCGCAGCCTGCAGGCCGGCCAGGTGGCCGTGTTCAATCATCCCTATGGCTGGCAAAACCGCCGCATCGGGTTCAAATGGGACAAGGTCTATGCCAAGCGTTGCCTGGGCTGCCCGGGCGATACGGTGGGTCTTCGCGACGGCTGGTGCTGGAACACGAGACTCGAGCGGACGCTCCATGTCGAAGCTGTGGATATGCATGAATCCCGCTACCTGATGGGCGATGAGGGGCGCCAGGCGGATTTTTCGCAGATGAGCAACGAGGACATCGGTTCCCGTTTTCTGCATCCTGGCTGGCTGAGGAATATCGACACCTCGTGGACGGTGCATGACTTCGGCCCGCTTTATGTGCCCCGTCGCGGCGACACGATTGTGCTGACTCCTCGTCATTGGCGAGCCTACGGTTATCTGGTGGAATACGAAACGGGGCAGCCTTGCCTCATGCGGGGAGATACAGCGCTGCTGGGCGACAGTCTTTGCCGGGTTTATGTATTCAAGCATGACTACTACTTTTTTGTCGGTGACAACATCGCCAACTCCAACGACAGCCGACATTGGGGATTCGTGCCGGACGACTTCATCATCGGCAAAGCCGGTCGTGTGGTCTGGTCCAAGGACAGGACCACAGGTCGCCTGCGTTGCGACCGGTTATGGGGGAAAATAGAGTGATGTACTAAAATAGACAAGATGGTGTACTAATTTTTTTACATAATGTCTTTGCCAAAGTGTTGCGAAACTTATATATTTGTTGCCTGATGTGTTATTGGAAATGAAAAACAAGTTACTTTTTTTGTCACTGCTGTCGATTTGCCTGGTGGAAGTGCTGCCGGCACAGCAGATGTCGGAAATACCGCCCTTGCTCACGTTGGAGCGAGCCATCGCCGTGGCCACGGTGCAGTCGCCGCAGGCCCGGACGGCCCGGCTCAGTTTTATCGGCCGTTACTGGAACTACCGTTCCTATCGGGCCGAGTTGCTGCCTTCGTTCAATTTGTCGGGCTCTGCCCTCAACTACGACCGTTCGATTGTGGATGTCCGTAATGCCGAAACCGGCGAAATCAGCTATGTCAGTAACAATTCACTGTCCAACAGCCTGTCTTTGTCGATCGACCAGAATGTTCCCTTGCTGGGGGGCTCACTGTCGGTGTCGTCCAACCTGTCACGACTGGATCAGTTCGACTATGACCGGGTCAATTACAATTCCACTCCCTTGACGGTGAGCTATACGCAGCCGCTGCGCTCATACAACAGCCTCAAGTGGCGTATGAAGACCGAGCCGGTGCAATATGAGAGAGCCAAGCGTCAGTATCTGGAAACCATGCAGGACATCACAATTTCCACCACGACCTTGTATTTTTCGGTTTTGTCGGCCCAGTCCGATTACGAGAAGAGCCGGGAAAACCTCTCCGACCGCCAGCGTCTCTACGAACTGGCCCAGCGTCGTCACGAGCTGACCGGAGCCAATTCCCGCAGTGAAATCATGCAGTTGGAATTGTCGCTGCTCAATGCCGAGATGTCGGTCAACACTTCCCGGCTGAATCTGGAAACCCAGATGTTCCAACTTTGCCTCTACCTGGGGATGACCCGCCTGACCGAGATCCGGCTGGCCGGAGCACCCGACCGTCCCGACTTGTCGGTCAGTGCCGAGGAGGTGATTCGCAAGGCCCGGGAAAACTCCACGCATCCGCTCAACCAGCAGTTGAAACAACTGTCTGCCGAGCAGGCTGTGGCCCAGGCCCGGTCGGCCAAAGGATTGCAAATGACACTCAAAGCCAATCTGGGCTTGTCTCAGACAGGCACCACCCTGAGCTCTGTGTATCAAAATATGCGGGAACGTGAAGTGGTCGGTCTGAGTTTCCATTTGCCCATCTATGACTGGGGGCTGAACCGGGGTCGGGAGAAGATGGCGCTGGCCGATCTGGATGTGACCAAGGCCGAGATAGAGCAGGAGGAAATGGAACTCGACGAATCGATTTCGACCATGGTGGCGCGCTTCAACAACCAATCGGCCCAGTGTGACATTTCGCTCAAAGCGAGGGAGATTTCGTACGAACGCTACGAATTGACCAAAAAACGTTTTGAAGATGGCGCGGTCACGGTGACCGACCTCAATACGGCCCAGTCGGAATACGAAAGTGCCGAAAACCAGTACATCAGTCAGATGAGACAATATTGGGTGTTATACTACCAGCTACAGAAAACGACGCTCTACGACTTTATCCGCCAGCAGGATCTGGGAGCTGAGTTTGACGAGCTGATTAAATGATTATCAAAATAATGGAGTCCATGAAAAAAGTGGCAATAGTGCTCGTGGCCGGCTTGCTTGTGACAGTGTTGCCGGCTTGCCAGCAGAAGAAAAAAACGGAAAAAACGGCCGAGGACACGATGGAAATGTCCCGGCAGAAACTCAACAACAACTATGTCGACACGCTGGTGTTGCGCCGGACGGTGTTCAGCCGGCAGATCAACTGCAATGGAAAGTTGCGGGCCGTAGCCAAAAGTGAACTGACCATGCCGTCGGCTGGATTGCTCGACAAAATATATGTCCATAACGGCAGTGTGGTGGCCAAGGGTGCGCTGCTGGCATCGGTCGACAAGTCGGATGCCGAGCGGGCCCTGCGCAAGGCCGAGCAGCAGAAGGAGCGCTCCGAGGTGGATTTGCTCGACCGCCTTATCAGTGCCGGCTACGACGACCGCAGCGACCAGGTGCCCGAGGCAGTGATGAAGCGTGCCCGTATCGCATCGGGCTACCAGTCGGCCGAAGAACAGTTGGAGGAAGCCCGGCTCAATTTGAAAAAGTGTTCGTTGTATGCCCCTTTTGCCGGCCGGGTGGCCAATATGGACTCCAAACTGCATCAGCGGGTGGAAGGAGCGTTCTGCACTTTGATAGACGATGCCTATTTCGATGTGGAGTTCAATATCCTGGAAGCCGAGATGACGCTGGCAACAGTGGGGCAGCGGGTGGTCGTGACTCCTTTTGTCGATGCCCAAAAGCGTTTCGAGGGACGTGTGACCGAGGTGAATCCCCTGATTGACGAGAAGGGGCAGGTGAAACTACGGGCCCGGATACGCAACGAGCGCAATGAACTGGTCGAAGGCATGAACGTGAGAGTGGTCATTGAGAGCGATGTCCCCGAAATGTTTGTCGTGCCCAAGGACGCTGTCGTGCAACGCGACGGCTACTACGTGGTCTTTTGCTATCGTGACGAGGCCGCCGTGTGGACCTATGTCGATGTGTTGTATGCCAACCTGGGCTATTATGCCATTACGGGCAATGCCTACAAGCAGACAAAAATCCAGGAAGGAGATGTCATCATAACTTCGGGCAACCTGAATCTGGCCGACGGTACGCCGGTCATCCCCAAGGCCCCGTCAACCCGCGCGGTGCGTAAATAGTGTCGAACCAATGATCAAGCATCTCATCAACCGGCCGATAGCGGTCAGCATGTGCCTGATTGCCATCGTGACTGTGGCCCTGGTCTCTTTGCGGCTCATCCCCGTGTCGCTCATGCCCGACATAGACATCCCCCAGATCACCATTCAGGTGGCCTGGCCGGGAGCCCCCGTGCGCGAGGTTGACAGCCGGCTGCTCCGTCCTTTGCGCAACCAACTGATGCAGGTGAACAGTCTGGACGATATCCGCAGCGAGGCCAAGACAGATGCCGGCAGCATTTATATGTCTTTTGAGCCTGGCAGCGACATCGACCTGATCTTCATCGAGGTGAACGAGAAAATAGACCGGGCGATGGCTTCCATGCCCGAAGGGGTGGATCGCCCCAAAGTATTGAAGGCCAGTGCGACGGATATACCGGCTTTTTATTTGGATATCAGTCTGAAAAATGAGTCTGCCCGCAGCCTGGATTCATTACCCCGGGCGGGAGTGGCCTTTACCCAGCTATGCGATTTTGCCCGCAATATCGTTGTCAAGCGTATCGAACAGCTGCCCCAGACGGCCATGGTCGATATCAGCGGTGTGGTCGGTGGCGAACTGCTCTGTATCCCTGACTACCGCAAAATGGAGGTGATGGGTGTCACACCCGACATCCTGGAAAGGGCCATCCGCAGCGGCAATGCCAACCTGGGCGTGTTGAGTATCGCCGAAGGGTTGTATCATTACAATATCTATTTCGACAACCAGTTGGCCACCAAGGAAGATATCGAAAATCTGATCATCAATCATGAAGGCCGGCTCTATCGTTTCCGCGACCTGTGCCAGGTGATCGAGCGGCCGGCCCGTCGCAAGGGTATGGTACGGAATGGCCGAAGCAATGCCGTCTCGCTGGCAGTCATCAAGCAGAATGATGCCCAAATGAAGGATTTGCAGGAGAGTATCGGCCAGCTGGTGAAGGACTTGGAAAAAAACTATCCCGATATCCGTTTCGAACTCACCCGCGACCAGACCCAGCTGCTCAGTTATTCGATCCGCAATCTGGAAAGCAATCTGCTACTGGGAGCCATCCTGGCCTGCCTGGTGCTGTTCCTCTTCATGCGCAACATCCGCCTGCCGCTACTGATCATCATCACGGTGCCCTTGTCGCTGATCCTGACGCTGCTCTGTTTCCACTTGATAGGAATCACGCTGAACATTGTTTCGCTCTCGGGGTTGATATTGGGGGTGGGTATGATGGTCGATAACTCGATCATCGTCATCGACAACATATCCCAAAAATGGCGACGGGTATCCGATCTGCAGGAGTCCGTCAGCCTGGCGGTGGCCGAGGTGTTCACCCCGATGCTCAGTTCGGTGCTGACCACATGCTCGGTGTTTATTCCCTTGATCTTCCTGAGCGGCACGGCCGGTGCCTTGTTTTTCGATCAGGCGATGGCTGTGACTATCGGGTTGTTTGCCTCGCTGCTGGTGTCGGTGCTGGTCATTCCGGTCTATTTCCATTTGTTCTTCAAACGCAAGACCGCTGTCGAGCCCACGCGTATCCTGGGCCGTGAGGTGCATGCTCTCAGTTTGTTGCGTCCCTATGAGAAAACGTTCAACTGGGTGTTCCGTCATGTACCGGTGGTGCTGTGTGGCTTGCTGCTGTGCCTGTTGCTGAGCTGGCCGGTATTCAAATCGGTGGACAAGCGTTCCATGCCCTATATCGAATATGAGGATGCCCTGATGACCATCGATTGGAACTCGGGCATCACCGTCGAGGAGAACGACCGTCGCTGCGATGAACTGCTCTCTGTGGTTCGTCCCTTGCTGACAACTTCCACGACCATGGTGGGTGTGCAGGATTACCTACTGTCGCACACCCCGGAAATCACGGCATCGGAAGCGGTCGTCTATCTCAAGGCGACTTCGGCGGAAACCCTGCTCGAGGCCGAAAGCGCTCTGGAACGGTACATGACTGCACACTATCCTCAGGCAGTGGCTGCTTTCTCAGTGTCGGGCAATATCTTCGACATGATTTTTTCCACCGACGAGCCCGATTTGGAAATACAGTTGCAGGCCAGGGGTGGCGGACAGCTCACGGTCGATGAGGTGAGGTATTTCCTGGATACACTTTCGGCGCGTTTCCCCGGTTTGTATGTGCCGCCGGTGGTGTCGGAAAGCAATATCCGTTACGAAGTGGATTTGGAAACCATGGCCTATTATGGGCTGACTTATGGCTCTATCAGCAGTCGCTTGCAGGAAAGGGTCAACAGCCGTGACCTGTACAGCATCAGCCGGGGTGGCTATCAGTTGCCTGTCACACTGGGCGAGGGCAGGCTGCAGAGTGAGGATTTGCTCAAGACTACCATCAAGACTTCCGACGGGGTGGAAATACCCCTGTCGTATCTGATCCGCGAAAGCAAAGGGGAAGATTTCAAGAAACTCTATTCGGGACGTGGCGGTGATTATTATCCGGTGCGTCTGAATCTCCATGCCAGGGATGCCCGCTCAGTGATGGCTTTTGTCGATGAATATGTGCGCGAGGATACGGCCTACGATGTGAGTTATGATGGAGAGTATTTCTCCAGTCGCAGGCTCATCAAGGAGTTGATGCTGGTGCTGCTGGTGGCTGTCGGGCTGCTGTTCTTTATCCTGGCGGCGCAGTTTGAAAGTCTGGCCCAGCCCGTCATCATCTTGTCGGAAATCGTCATCGACCTGTTTTTCGTGCTGCTGGGTCTTTGGCTGTTGGGTGAGTCGGTCAATCTCATGTCGCTCATCGGCATGGTGGTGATGAGTGGTATCATCATCAACGACTCCATCTTGAAAGTTGACACCATCAACCGCAACCGACGGCGCGGACAGCCGCTGTTGCGTGCCATCCTCAGTGCCGGACACAGCCGTCTGACGCCGATTGTGATGACCACGTTGACCACGGTGCTGGCTATTGCACCTTTGCTTTACCGGGTGGACATGGGCTCTGCACTCCAGTTCCCCCTGTCACTGACCATCATCATCGGTATGCTTTTCGGCACGTTGGTGAGCTTGTTTGTTGTGCCGATGATCTATTACCTCATCTACCGTAAAAGGAAATAATCCATGTCGCGTCGTCCTTCTTTCCTGGACCGTATCCCGACCTTTTCGCTGTTGCTGGTCATGGCGATACTGATGTTGATCGGAGCCGCTTTGGTACCGACCATGGAAATGTCGGACAAGCCTCGTTCGCAACGTGCCAACCGTCTGGATGTAAGCTTTAGTTGGCCGGGTGCGTCGGCACGGACCGTGGAGCAGGAAGTGACTTCCAAAATCGAGGGGCTGCTTTCGTCGGTCAAAGGGGTGGAGTCGGTCACCTCCACTTCGAACCTGGGGCGGGGCAGTGTGCAGGTGATGCTCAAGGAGGGTGTCAATGTGCCCATGGTGCGTTTTGAGGTGGCCCAGTTGCTGCGGCAGATCAGTGCCCGGTTGCCCGAAGGCGTGAGCTATCCTTCCCTGTCGGGAGGCAGTGTGCAGCGCGAGAGTATCAAGCCGACCACGGTAACGTTGCTCACCTATCGTATCAATGCCGACATGTCGGGCGAACAGATCAAGGAGTATATCGATCAACATGTGACTCCAGTACTGCAGCGGATGGAGGAGGTGCAGAATGTTCAGGTGACGGGAGGTACGACCCAGTATCTGGAAATCTCCTACGACCCGACAGTGCTGGCCAACTACGGATTGACAGCGGGTCATATTTCGGAGGGAATTCGTAATTTCATCGGCAAGAGTAACATTATAGGCGACCTGGACAGGTTGGATGAGAACGGCAGTATGAGCCGTATCACCCTGCATCTGGCCACAGACAGGTTCCGCCGTGACATCGGTGAAATGCCGCTTACCCGGGTGGGCGACAAGATTGTCTATCTGAACAATCTGGCCACTTACGAGTACAAGGACCGCCTGCCGAACCGGTATTACCGGGTGAACGGCCTGAACACCGTCTATATGAACATCGAGGTGGATGCGGAAGCTAATATGATCAGCTGCGCTGCTTCTCTGCGGCAGGCTGTCGATGATCTTAAGGAACATCTGCGCAGTGATGTTTATTTGACGCTGACTCATGACAATTCGGAGGAAATGCAGACCGAATTGGAAAAACTGGTGCGGCGCACATTGTTGTCGCTGATCATCCTGTTGGCATTTGTCTGGGGCATCAGTCGCAGCTGGAAGTATCTGTCGATTATCGCCATCACCCTGTTTGCCAATCTGCTGATATCTGTCATAGCCTACTATCTGTTCGACATCAAGCTGCATATCTATTCGCTGGCGGGCATCACTGTGTCGTTCGGCCTCATCATCGACGCCTCGATCGTGATGGTCGATCATTACTGCTATTATCACGACCGGAAGGCTTTCCTGGCCATTTTGGCCGCCTTGCTGACCACCATCGGTTCGCTGGTGGTGATTTTCTTCATGCCCGATTATGTGCAGCACGACCTGTACGATTTTTCACGCATCATTATCGTCAATCTGACAGTAGCCCTGCTGGTGGCCCTGCTTTTTGTGCCGGCTTTGGGCGACAGGCTCCATTACAGCAGCCGCAAGACCGTCGGCTCGATGCATTCCAAGCGGCTGGTGACGGGCTGGTCGCATTTTTATGAACGTTATCTGCGGTTTACGCAGCGGTGCAAATGGGTCTATTTCGTTGTCTTGCTGCTGGCTTTCGGGCTGCCTTTCCATGCCTTGCCAACCAAAGTCAATGCTTCACGCGGTTCCTACACCCAGGACCGCCGGCCGGACGCCTGGTACGAAAGTCTTTACAACAAGACCTTCGGCAGTGCTTTTTACCAACAGCATCTGAGCGAACCCTTGACCAAGACTCTGGGCGGATCTATGCGCCTGTTTGCCAAGTGTTTGAAAACAAATCGGTTTACCCATGAAGAAACCAAGACCACACTGACCATCCGTGGTCGGATGCCACTAGGCGGCAGTATCCATCAGCTGAATGAGAAGGTGCTGATATTGGAGCGTTTTCTGGCAGGTTTTGACGAAATCAAGCGCTTTGAGACCACCATCTCGGGTGATGCCCGTATCACGGTCGAGTTCAAGGATGAATTTGAAAAGGGATATTTCCCCTATTATCTGGAAAGTATGGTCATCGGCGAGCTGCTGAACATCGGCGGGGCCGATTGGAGCACTTCGGGGGTGAGCCCGCGCGGTTTCAGCAATTCCATCAACCTGACCTATCGCTCCCGCAGCCTGACCCTCTCGGGCTACAACTACGAGGTGCTGTATTCCTATGCAGAGCGTCTGAGCGAGATGCTCGCGCAGAACCAGCGGGTGCAGGACCTGATTGTGGAGAACGGACGGAACAGTTCCGGCGCCGATGAGCTTTACATGGATTTCGACGAGGAGAAGCTACTGCTCTATGGTATCGACAAGCAGCAGCTGTACCGTGCCCTGCGTGAACTCTTGTCTGAACAGAGTCTGGGACGCTATACCGACGAACGGGTCAATACCGACCTCCAGATGGTCTCCCTGCAGCGTGATGCCTTTGACTTGTGGCATCTGGAGAATGCCCATCTTCGTGTGGGCGACAAGGAGGTGAGGGTGTCGGAGTTTGGGCAGATAGAGCAGCGGCAGGCCAAGAAGGCGATTTCCAAGGCCAACCAGGAGTACACTCTGAACGTCAGCTACAACTACATCGGCTCCTACGAATCGGAAACCCGCTTTATCAATGATGTGCTGGAGCGTTTCAACAACTCCCTGCCCATCGGCTACCGTTGCCAGAACACCTCTGCGGGCTATTACCGGGATACTGGCACCCAGTACTGGCTTATCCTGCTCATTGTGGTGATCATCTTCTTTATCTGCTCGATCCTGTTCGAGTCGTTCCGCCAGCCATTTGTCATCATCCTGCTCATACCGGTGTCGTTTATCGGCACATTCATGACATTTTATGTATCGAAGATTCCCTTCGGGACGGGTGGCTTCGCCTCCCTGGTCTTGCTCTGCGGCCTGGTGGTGAATGCCGGTATCTATATCATCTGCGAGTACAACCGTATCAGGACGGATCATCCGCATCTGTCCAATGCAAAGGCTTTCCAAAAAGCCTACAATCATAAAATCATCCCTGTATTCCTCACTGTGTTGTCCACCATCCTTGGGTTGCTGCCTTTCTTTATCGATACAGCCAAGGAGGATTTCTGGTTTTCGTTTGCCGTCGGCACGGTGGGCGGTCTGGTGTTCTCGGTCGTGGCGCTGATCTTTATCATGCCCATCTTCCTGCCGCTCAAACAGAGGGCTCAGTAGAGCAAGCCGACAATCCAGAGCATGAGGCGGTCGGGCAGCCAGTGGGAGAGCAGTCCGATGAGCCGGTAGTCGATGCGCGGTGTCACGGTGACGGCCATGCGGCGTTTTTTGAGCTGGCGCAGGATGGCCCGGGCCATGACTTCGGGGGCCATGCCGTTTTGCTCGTCGTGCTCCATCTTCTTGACCGATTGTGTCATTTTACGGTAGTAGGGTGATTGCTCGTTTTGGCTGGCCCGGGTGTATTTGCGGGCGGCGGTAAAACCTGTGCGGGTGTCGCCGGGCAGCAGGCTGCAGCACTGGATGCCGAAGGGCTTGACCTCGAGCGACAGGGCCTCGGTCAGGGTGAGCAGGGCCGATTTGACAGCCGAATAGAAAGCCTGGTAGGGAATGGGAATCAGGGCGGCTACCGAGGTGACGGTGATGATGCGGCCATGTCCTTGGGCGCGGAAAGTAGGCAGGCAGGCCTGTATGGTCTTGACAGCCCCGAAAAAGCAGGTCTCCATCTGGGCGCGTACTTCTGCTTCGCTGGTTTCCTCGACAGCTCCGGCCACTCCGTTGCCGGCGTTGCAGATGACGGCATCCAGACGCCCCTGTTCGCTGACAATGCGCTCGACGGCAGATTTCAGGGAATCGGCATCGTTGACATCCAGTTTGACGGGAATCAGCGTGGCCGAGCCTTCCTGGGCAGCTTCGGGCAGGATGCCCCGGCGCGAGCCGGCATAGACAATCATACCGTTGCGGCTCAGCATCATGGCCGTGGCGGCGCCGATGCCGCTGCTGCCGCCCGTAAGCAATACAATCTGAACAGGGTTTTTCATAAGCTGCGGGGTGTTTGAAAGAAAACGGGCGTTTCCTTTGGAGAAACGCCCGTTGGAAAATCTTTATTTCAGTATGCCGAATTTCTTGAAGCTCTTCTCGATTTCTGTCAGAGCCCGGTCCACATGGTCTTTGGTGTGGGTGGCCATCAGCGAGAAGCGGATCAGTGTGTCTTGCGGCGCCACGGCCGGCGAAACGACCGGGTTGACGAAGATGCCGTTTTCCATCAGGTCGTGCGTGATGGCGAAGGTCTTCTCGTTGTCGCGGATGTACAGGGGGATGATCGGGGTGGAGGTGTTGCCGATTTCGCAACCCATGGCCCGGAAGCCTTCCAGTGCATAGTTGGTCACTTCCCACAGGTGCTTGATGCGCTCGGGCTCGCTCAGCATGATGTCCAGGGCGGCATTGGCGGCGCCGATGGCGGCCGGTGTGGCACTGGCACTGAAGATGTAGGAGCGGGCATGGTGACGCAGCCAGTTGGCCGTGTCCTTGTCGGTGGCGATGAAGCCGCCCAGCGAGGCGAAGGACTTGCTGAAAGTGCCCATGATCAAATCGATGTCCTTGGTGACACCCTGGGCGTAGCAGACACCTTGTCCGTGTTCGCCAAAGACGCCGATACCGTGGGCTTCATCGACCATGATCGAAGCTTTGTATTTCTTGGCCAGGGCGACCATCTGCTTGAGCGGAGCCACATCGCCTTCCATGCTGAAGACACCGTCCACGACGATGAGCTTGATTTTGTCGGGAGCGCACTTTTGCAGCACACTCTCCAGGGAAAGCATATCGTTGTGTTTGAACTTCAGTGTATTGGAGAAAGACAGACGACGACCTTCGATGATGGAGGCATGGTCGGCTTCGTCCAGAATGATGTAGTCTTCGCGGCCGGTAAGGCAGGAGACAACGCCCAGATTGACCTGGAAACCAGTGGAGAAAATGATGGCCTCATCCTTGCCGACAAACTCAGCCAGCCGGTGTTCCAGCTTTTCGTGGATGTCGAGCGAACCGTTCAGGAAACGGGAACCGGCACAGCCGGTGCCATATTTGCGGACTGCCTCGATGGCAGCTTCCTTGATTTTAGGATGGTTGGTCAGGCCCAGGTAACTGTTGGAACCGAACATCAGGACTTTTTTGCCGTTGATGATGACTTCGCAGTCCTGCTCACTGGAAATGGCCCTGAAGTAAGGGTATATGCCAAGCTGCATCATTTTCTGCGGCTCGTCATATTTCCGAAGTTTTTCTTGTAATAAGCTCATACTCTTTTATTTAATTGTATGATTGCACAATGGGTGCGCCCATACTTTTGTTTCCTCTAAATCGGGGGCAAATGTAGGGCAAACCAAATTAAAAGACAAATAATTTTTGTCGCTTCTCTCTTACTCGGCTATCTCCCCGTTGATGTGCAGGTTTTCGAATACGACGTCTCTGGCACCTTCCACGCGGTTGCCATTGGCTACGCCGTTGAAGTAGGAGTTGCTCACGTGGATGTTATAGACATTGTCATCGCCGGGCAGGCCTGCGATGAGCACCCCGTAGCGGCTCTTTTCGCAAGTGACATTGTCCATATAGACATTGCGCACTGTGGGCGGAAAATCGCGCACGCAATCTTCGCGTGCCTCGTAGAGCAGGTTGATCTTGAGCACGGCTTCGCGGCACTGGCCCACCTTGACGTTGCGGACAAAAATATTCTCAATGAGGCCGCCCCGGCAGGTATTGGTCTTGATGCGGATGACGCGGTCCAACTCCGGGCTGTCCATGTCGCAGTCCTCGACAAAAAGGTTGCGGAAGCCGCCCGAGATTTCGCTGCCGATGACCACACCGCCGTGTCCGTTGATCATCTTGCAACCCCTGACGATGATGTTTTCCGAGGGGACGCCCCATTTGCGGCCGTCGTTGTTGCGGCCCGACTTGATTGCGATGCAGTCGTCGCCCGTGTCGAACGAGCAGTTTTCGATGAGGACGTTGCGGCAGGATTCAGGATCGCAGCCGTCGCCGTTGGGACCGCGGTTGTAAATCTTCACACCCCTGACAATGAGGTCTTCGCACAGCAGCGGATGAAGCACCCAGAAAGGCGAGTTGAGCAGCGTGACATCTTCGATGAGGATGGTCTTGCACTGATAGAAATTGACGCTCTGGGGGCGCAGGGCGTTTTCGGGTGTCATGATGCGATCGTCGAGCGGGAGCTTGTCCTCGGCACTGCGTAGCAGACGGGCACGGCCGCCCATGTTCTGTCCGGGCATGCCGGGCTGCCATCCGTAGCGGGGGGCACCGCACTGGCTCCACCAGGTTTCCTGTCCCTGGGCATCGAAAGTGCCCTTGCCCGTCAGGGCGATATTGGTTTCGCCGTAGGCATAGAGGCAGGGATGATAGTTGTAGCAGTCAACGCCCTCCCAGCGTGTGCGGACCTGGGGCAGGTAGAGCGCGGGATCGGTCGAGAACTTGAGCACGGCGCCTTCGGACAGGTGCAGGTTGACGTTGCTCTTCAGGGTGAGGGGACCGGTATGGAATACGCCGGCAGGCACGACCACGCGCCCGCCGCCGTCCATGGCGCAACGGACGATGGCCTGGTTGATGGCCTCATGGTTCAACACGGTCGAGTCGTCGGCCACGGCACCGAAGTCGAGAATGGAGTAATCGACATTGCGGAAATGGGTCCGGCTGATACTTTTCTCAATCTGGGCAGCGGTCTGCCAGTTCTTGTCTTTCTCGGCTGTTGAACAGGCCGTAAAGGCGGTGCCCAGCATTAGGCACAAGAGGGCTTGGATAAGCGGGAGACTGTTTCTCTTCATAGTGTCTGGATTTTATCGATGAATATTGATATTTGTATGATACGGACGTCGTCAGGCTCTGACCCAGAAATCTTTGGAGAACAGCAGCAGGACGGTGTAGATTTCAAGACGACCCACCAGCATGAGGAAGGTCATCCACCATTTGGCAAAGGCGGGCAGGGTGGCGAAGCTGGTGAAATAGTCGCCCAGGCCAGGACCGATATTGCCGATGGAGGTGAGTGCCACCCCAAGCGATTCGTCCATCTCCAGGCCCAGCGAGAAAAACAGGCCGGTACTGAGGATGAGCAGTACCAGATAGAAGAACAGGAAACCGAACAGGCTGGTGATGACCGACTGCGGCATGGCTTTGTTGTTGAACATGACGGGCAGGACGGCATTGGGGTGGATGTCGCGTTTCATCTCGTTCAGACAGGTCTTGAACGACAGGATGATACGACCTATCTTGATATTGCCCGAAGTGGAGCCCGACATGCCGCCGGTACACATGAGCAGCACCAGCAGGAACTGGATGCAGTGGTTCCAGCCGCTGAATTCGGAGGTGGTGAAACCGGTGGTCGTGACAATTGCGACGACATGGAAAATACCGTCCCGGACGGCTTGCCCCGGAGCCTCGTCCTGCAGCAGGAACAGCAGCACGGCCAGCAGCAGGCTGCCGCCCAACACGACAATCAGGTACCAACGGAACTCCTCGTTGCCCTTGACCTTCTCAAAGTGACCGGTCAGCATCCAGAACATCAGGATGAAACTGGTACCGGCCAGGAACATGAATACAGTGATGACAGTCTCGATATAGAGTGAGTTCCAATAGCCGATGCTGGCGTTGCGGGTGGAGAATCCGCCCGAGGCCATGGTGGTGAAGGAGTGGCAGACAGCGTCGAACCAGTCCATGGGGCCGATGGCCAGCAGCACGGTCTCGGCCAGTGTCAGACCGAAATAGATGAACCACATGAGTTTGGCGGTCTCAGTAAGGCGGGGCCGCAGTTTTTCATAGACCGGACCGGTGAATTCGGCCGTGAACAGCTGGAAGCTGCCAAACTTGATCATCGGCATGATGGCCAGCGACAGCAGGATGATGCCCAAGCCGCCCAGCCACTGGATGATACTGCGCCAGAACAGGATGGGGTGGGACAGTGTCTCGACGTCTTTCAGGATGGACGAACCGGTGGTGGAGAATCCCGACATCGATTCGAAAAAGGCGTCGGTATAGCAGCTGAACGAACCGCTCAGGTGGAAAGGTATCGAGCCGAACAGTGAGAACAGCACCCACACCAGGGTGACGATGACAAAACTCTCGTGCTTGCCGATGTCCGAGCGGGCCCGCCAGCCGACGGCGGCCAGCAGCAGACCGGCGGCGAAGGTGTAGAGGGCCGAACGCAGAAAGATATGGAGGTCGTTTTCGTGGTACAGGTAGCCGATGCCGGCGGTGACCAGCATGAAAAAGGCCTCGATAAACAGCAGAAAACCGAGGATTTTGAAAGTGATTCTGTAATTGAACGGTACCCTTGCCATGACTTAGGTGAAATATTTTTCGAGTTTGTGCAGGTTGGAACTCAGGCAGAAGACCACCACGCGGTCGCCGGCCTGGATCTGGGTGCCGCCGTAGATGATGATGCCTTTGCCGTCGCGGATCAGTCCGCCCAGGCTGACATTCTCGGGCAGTGACAGGTCCTTGACAGGCTTCTTGGTGATTTTAGAGCCTTCCTTGACGACAAATTCCGCCACATCGGCGTCGGCAAAGGTGAGGCACTTCATGTTGGCCACATCGGCCTCCAGCATCATCTGGTAGATGTGGCTGGCGGCAATCAGCTTTTTGTTGATGACGATGCCGATGTCCAGGTTCTCGGCTAGCGGAATGTAGTCGAGCTGCTCCACTTCGGCGATGGTGCGCTGCACGCCGAAGCGCTTGGCGGCCAGGCAGGAGAAGATGTTGGTCTCCGAACTGCCCGTCAGAGCCACATAGGCCTCCGTCGTCTCGATGCTCTCGTTGTGCAACAGTTCCATGTCGCGGCCGTCGCCCTGGATCACCATCACATCGGCCCCCAGCCGGTCTTTGACATATTCCGAGCGGACACGGTTCGACTCGATGATCTTGACATTGTACTTGCGGGCGATTTGCCGGGCGGCCAGCATGGCGATGCGGCTGCCGCCCATGATCATCACGTCCTCGACCTTCTCGATGGGTTTGTTGGCAATCTTGCGCACTGTGTCGATGTATTCGGGGGTGGAGATGAAATAGACCATGTCGTTGGTCAGGATCACGTCCTGGCCGGAAGGGATGATGGTAGTCTTGCCCCGCTTGATGGCGGCGATACGGCAACTTTCTTCCTGGGAGAAGACTTCCATGAGTTTCTTGCCGATGATGGGAGCGTCCTCGCGTATCTTGACACCGAGCAGCACCAGAGCGCCCTTGTCGAATTCGTGGAACTGGCGCACCCAGGGCCGGCCGATGGATTCGGCGATTTCCTTGGCGGCCAGTATCTCCGGACAGATGAGCGAATGGATGCCCAGGTTCTGGAAATAGTGACGGTTGTTTTCGTCCAGGTATTCGGGCGTTTCGACCCGCACCACCACTTTCTTGGCACCGAGGTTGGCAGCCAGGTGGCCGGCCACGATGTTGCGGCATTCGTCGGGCGTGACCCCGATAAAGAGGTCGGCCGAATTGCAGCCGGCATCCTTCAGGCAACTGATGGACGAGGGAGAGCCGACCATGGTCATCAGGTCGTAGTTGGCATTCAGGTTGTTGAGCACATCCTCCTTTTCGTCCAGCACCACAATGCTGTGGTTTTCCCTGGACAGCATCTTGGCCAGATGTATTCCGACTTCGCCGGCTCCTCCGATGATTATCTTCATAGTTGTTTACTTTGTCGTTAATTCCAAAATACGGCGTCGAAGGCTTTCCTTGTCGATGCCGCACATAGCCTGCTGCTCTGCCACAGTGGCGTGTTCGATGAAACGGTCGGGCAATCCGGCCCGGCAGATGACCGGATGATAGCCCCTCTCTTCGAGCGCTTCGGTCAGGGCAGATCCGAAGCCGCCCTGGACAGCGCCGTTCTCGACCGTCAGCACCCTGTCGAAATGTTGGCCGATTTCATCGACCAGGGCGGTGTCCATGGGTTTGACGAAGCGGAAATTGTAGAAGGCGACCCTGGGGGCCCCGGGCTGCTCTTCCAATTCCGAAATAATGTCCAATATGGTCAGCCCCACCGGGCCGACAGCGGCCACGGCCAGGTCTGTGCCCGGGTGCATGCAGAGGCCTTTGCCTACCTCGATGAGCTCCATTTCGTTCTTCCAGTTCACCACATAGCCTTTGCCCCGGGGATAGCGGATCACAAAGGGGCGGTCGGCCAGATGTTGGGCGGTGAACATCATGTTTCTGAGTTCTATTTCGTCGATCGGGCTGGCGATGGTCAGATTGGGGATGCAGCGCAGGGCGGCGATGTCGAAAGCCCCTTGGTGGGTCACACCGTCCTGTCCGACCAACCCGGCGCGATCGAGGCACAAGACAACCGGCAGGCGGGGAATGGCCACATCGTGGATGATGTTGTCGTAGGCACGCTGGGCAAACGAGGAATAGATATTGCAGAAGGGAATCAGCCCCTCCTTGGCCATGCCGGCCGAGAAGGTGACGGCATGGCCCTCGGCGATGCCTACGTCGAACACGCGGTCGGGGAAGCGGTTCATCATGGCGTGCAAACCGCAGCCGGTAGGCATGGCGGGCGTGACAGCCACAATCTTTTCATTCTTTTCGGCCAGTTCGGTCAAGGTCTGCCCGAAGATGTCCTGGAACTTGATGGGCTGGGTGCCGTCGTTGACTTCGTGATCGGTCTGCCCCGTGTCGATGTCGAACTTGCCGGGCGCGTGGAACAGGGTGGCGTCCTGCTCGGCGGGGGTATAGCCCTTGCCCTTGACCGTGCAGACGTGCAGCACTTTGGGCCCTTTCATGTGCTTGATGGTGTTGAGCACCTTGACCAGGTTCTTGACATCGTGCCCGTCGACCGGCCCGAAATAACGGATGTCCAGACTGTCGAACAGGTTGCCGGCACCACTGCTGAACAGGCTCTTGATGCCGTTCATGAAGCGCAGGATGCGGCTCTTGCGGGTGTCGTCTATCAGCCCCAGTTTCTTGAGCACCAGGTAGGCTCTCCAACGGAAACGGTTGTAGTGCCTCGAGGTGGAGATGCGGGTCATCGAACGGCTGAAACCGCCGATGTTGCGATCGATGGCGTACTGGTTGTCGTTGAGGATGATGAGCAGGTCGTTGTTGTATTCCGACGTGTTGTTCAGGCCCTCGTAGGCCAGTCCGCCGCTCATGGCACCGTCGCCGATGACGGCGGCAATGAGCCGCTCATCATGTTGCCGCTTGGCGGCGATGGCCATGCCCAGGGCGGCCGAAACCGAGTTGGAGGCGTGGCCGGCGATAAAGGCGTCGTAGGGGCTTTCGTCCGGGTTGGGGAAGCCGCTGATGCCGCCTTTTTGGCGGTTGGTGTGGAACTGTTCCCTGCGGCCGGTCAGTATCTTGTGGCCGTAGGCCTGGTGGCCGACGTCCCAGACGATGCGGTCGTAGGGGGTGTTCAGGGTATAATGCAGGGCGACGGTCAGCTCAACGGTACCCAGGCTGGCGGCCAGATGGCCGGGGTTCTCGGAAAGTTCCTTGATGATGAACTCCCGCAGCTCCCGGCAGACTTCCGGCAACTGTCCGACCGGTAGTTTTTTCAGGTCTTCCGGCGAATTTATCGTATCTAAAAGACTTTGTCTTTCCTCCATTATGCTTGGGTCTGAAGTTGCAAAGATACGCATTTGGCCTTCATGTTATACCGGGGGCCGTCTTTTTTATTATTTATTTTGCGATTCAAGCGGCTTTGTATTACTTTTGTTTCCATCAAAAAAGCCTTCAGAAATGGATGATTTCAGAACGCCGGTCTCTGTCGGGCCGGAAATCAGTCTGACCCATGCCGACCGCATCGTCACCTTCGGTTCCTGTTTTGCCGACCTGCTGGGTAATCTGTTGGCAAAGAGCGGATTCAATGTAGAACAAAACCCCTTTGGCGTCCTCTATAACCCGATGTCGGTGGTCAAGGGCATCGAGTGCCTGTGGTATGACCTGCCCTTCACCGAAGAAGACTTGTTCGAATACCAAGGCTACTACGGCAGCTTCATGCACCACACTTCCTTTTCAGGAACAGACCGGCAGCAGGTGCTCGACAATATCCGCCACCGTGCCCGGCAAGCCTCCCGGGCCCTGCACGAGGCCACTTGCCTGGTACTTACTTTCGGCACCGCCTGGGTGTTCGCCCTGGCCGAGACCGGCCGCATCGTGGCCAACTGTCACAAGATGCCCGACTACCTGTTTGTGCGCCGCCGGCTGGAGGTGGCCGAAATCGTCGATCATTATTCTGGATTCCTGGAACAGATGTTCGAAGAAAAGCCCGATCTGAAGGTGGTCATGACGGTCAGCCCCATCCGCTATCTCAAAGACGGGGCCCACGAGAACACGCTGAGCAAATCGGTGCTGCACCTGGCCGTCGAGGAACTGGGGCTGCGCTTCCCGCAAATCAGTTATTTCCCGGCCTACGAGCTGCTGCTGGACGACCTGCGTGACTACCGCTTCTACGACGACGATCTGATACATCCTTCCTCGTCGGCCGTCCGTTACATCTGGCAACAGTTCGGGACTTTTGCCTTCGACAAGACCACCCGTGACATCATACAGCAGTTGGAGCAGATTCACAAGGCGATGGAACACAAGCCTTTCCATCCGCAGGATGAAGCCTATCTGCGTTTTGCCCAAAAGAACCTGGCGGCGATATCGCTCCTGCAACATCGCTGCCCTGAACTGAACCTGGAAGCGGAAACCGCTTTTTTCACCGCTATTCTGACATGAATTTCCTCATTGAAGAAATTGCCTCGATCATCGGGGCCCAGTCGCTGGTCCGGCAGCCGCAAAGCCGGATCGGTCACCTGCTGACCGACAGCCGCAACCTGGTGTCGGCCTCCGATTCGCTTTTTTTCGCCCTCAGGACGGCCAGCAACAACGGCCATAAATACCTGGGCGACTTGTATCGCAAGGGCGTCCGCCACTTTGTGGTGTCGGAAATGCCCGACCCCGAATCGCTGCCCCAGGCAGACCTGTTGCTGGTGACCGACACGGTCAAAGCCCTTCAGCAGACGGCAGCTGCCTGGCGCCGCCGCTTCACGGCCCCGGTGCTGGCGTTGGCGGGCAGCAACGGCAAGACCATCGTCAAGGAATGGTTGTGGCAACTCCTGCGTGACGATTTCAATATCAGCCGTTCGCCGGGCAGTTTCAATTCGCAGATCGGTGTGCCGCTGTCGCTGTCGATGCTCGACCTGGACAGCCGGCTGGGCATCATCGAGGCCGGTATCTCGCAACCCGGCGAGATGGCTGCGCTGGAGGAAATGATCCGGCCCGAATGGGGCCTGATGACCAATATCGGGCCCGCCCACCAGGAAAACTTCCGCGACAAGGCCCAGAAACTGGAAGAGAAATTCCGTCTTTTCGAGGGCTGCCGCTGCCTGGTCTATTGCGCCGACGATGCCGATATTGCAGCGGCGGCCAAGAACCTGTCGCCCATGTGCCGGCTGCACGGCTGGTCGATGCACGGGGCGCCCGCCCGCTACCAGTTCCGCATCGAACCACGCGACGAATACACGTGGATATACACTTTCCACCGTGGAGAGGAAACCGGTTGGCTCTTCCCATTTACCGATGTGGCCTCCATCCAGAACGTGCTGCATTGCCTGGCCTTCATCTTCATGATGGAAACCGAGGTGAACGAATACCGCATAGAGAACGCCACGCTCGAGAAGCGTCTCCGCCAGCTTGAGCCGGTGGCCATGCGCCTGGAAGTGAAGGAGGGCCGCAACGGCAATGTCCTGATCAACGATACTTACAATTCCGATCTGCAGGCCCTGGAGCTGGCGCTCGATTTCCAGCACCGGCGCGGCGTGGCCCGCACCATGCAGCGTACGCTGATACTGTCGGATATCTACCAGAGCGGCCAGCGTCCCGAGATCCTGTACCGTCAGGTGGCCCAGCTGGTCGAACAGAAAGGCATCAGCCGCTTTGTGGGCATCGGCCGCGACCTGGTGGCCTGGTCGGCCCTGTTCCCGGCCACCTCGTCGTTTTTCATGACCACCGAGGATTTCCTCTCTTCGGGCTTGATCGACGAATTGCACGACGAACTGATCTTGATCAAAGGTTCACGCAAGTTCGGGTTTGAACGCATTTCGGCCCGTCTGTCGCTCAAGTCGCACGAAACGCGCATGGAGGTCAATCTGGATGCCATCGTGCACAATTACAACTATTTCCGCTCGCTGCTCAAGCCCGAAACCCGTATGATTGTGATGGTCAAGGCCGAATCGTACGGCCTGGGGGCCCTGGAGGTGAGCCGCACGCTGCAGGCCCACGGGGTGGATGCCGTGGCCGTGGCTGTGGCCGACGAAGGTGTCAGGCTCCGGCAGGGAGGTATCCACATTCCGGTGATGGTGATGAATCCCGAT